>Ga0308157_10001085_pt1 | contig 64390 bp, 74 predicted proteins | sample PhyBR1_FD_201035 | JGI IMG/M metagenome (GOLD analysis project Ga0308157, IMG submission 201035) | Phyllosphere microbial communities from UC Gill Tract Community Farm, Albany, California, United States - DLSLB.R1 | ecosystem: Host-associated > Plants > Phyllosphere > Unclassified | place: USA... | reverse complement strand
GCCGGTCTGGGCAAGCAGCATTCCCTGCTGCGGGTCGAGATCAAGCCCTTGCTGAACTACACGCTGGGCACCGAATATGGCCCGTTCGACTACTCGCTGGCGGCCAACGTGCGCGGCGCGGTGAACCTGTGGGCGGGCGGACAGGTCTATGCCGACGTGGTGCAGCGGCTGAGCAATTCGGACAACATGGCGCCGGGCGGCGTGTTTGCCGGTTCGCGGTTGCGCAATGGCCTGAAAACGCTGGCGCTGCAGCAGTCTTTCTGGCTGGGGCCACGCCTGCTGACAAGCGTTGGCGTGGGCAAGTACAACCACAGCGACCGGGGCGCCGAGGGCGAATCGATCCTTTTTGTGCCCTGGAGCGAAGACACGGTGCATGTAAAGGGCACCTACCAGCGCCACCAGGGCAACACCGCACCCAGTTTCGACGAAGCCTACGCAGCGTCCTACCGCTGGAAGTTCGACACCCAGACGTGGTTTGAAGGCGGCTACCAGCAGTACACCGACCGCTCGACCGGACCTTCCCTGACGATGACGCGCTGGTTTGGCGACGTGGCGCTGCAGGTATTCATGCGCAAGGGAGGTAACAACACCTTTGTGGGCATGGACGTGAGCCTGCCGCTGACGCCGCGCCAGGGCATGGGCGCCGGCCCAGTGCAATTCGCTGGCACCTCGCGCTATTCGCAGTCTTTGCGGACGCTTCTGACCAACGGCGGTAACAGCGGAAACTTCTTGCGGCCCGATGCCGTGCTTTCGGCCAATCTTAATTACAAGCCTGAGGTGGAACTGCTCAATTCGGGCCGCATTGCGCCTGAATACATCAAAGAGCAGGCCCAGCGCATGCGGGAATCTTTTTTCTTGTATGCACGTGACCAGTTGAATTAAAAAATAATACTCGTCAATACCTTCATTAGGGAATTTGACCTGATCGGGTTAGTATTCCCCTGAAAAAATATGTCGAATATATAAAAGAGTGCTGCGGATTTTTCTTAACAAGGGGTAACTTATGCGTTTAAATAAAATATCTTTGGCGGCGCTACTGCTGGGCAGCAGCGCGTTTTTGGCCGCGTGCGGCGGCAGTGGCGGCGGCAGCAGCGCGACACCCACGGCCAATGGCGACCTGACTGCCAGCATCAAAGCCGACAAGGTTCCGGTGATGCTGAACAAGAACTTCAGCTTCGAATCCGGCGTGGCCTCACTCGGCACACAATCGCCCACGACGATTGTGCTCTCAGGCGCGGCAGCAACCCCGACCTTTACCCTCAAGTCAGGCACCAATAGCGCCACCGGGGAAATGACTTATGGATCTTGTATTTTTGAAATAAAAAATTCCACTTTCCCGGCAAGTTTCACGAAATTGCAAGTTGGCGTGAAAACCGAAGTAACCCCTTGTGACTTGAAAGTGGCCACGGCAGGCTTTGCAAGCGGATCGCACACCAGTTTCATCAAGTGGGTGCTTGGAACGGCTTCCAGCGTCAGCATAGGCGGCATCACGATAGCCATCAGTTCGTCTGGCGTCGTGACCATCAGTGGCATCCCGTTTGGCACCATCACCTTCACAGTAAACCCAGTCACAGGCGCGACGGGCGGCACTGGCGGTACAGGCACCGGTGGCACTGGCGGCGCTGGCACGTTTTAACGCTTTTTGAGTGGCCGCAGCTCAGGAACGGCTGCATTGCAGTTCCTGGGTTGGCTGAGGCAGTGTTAATTTGCTTTGGGGCGAACGGTGCTCGGAATTTCTGGCGGGACGCCCATGCCCTAACCGAAGCCCAAAGAAAAAGGTTCATTGCTTTGAAAAGCAATGAACCTTTTTATTTATTGGTGCCGGAGAGATGAATCGAACACCCGACCTTCTCATTACGAATGATCGGTTCCGGCCCCAGGTCTGCGTTGATCGATGATGGTTTCACTGGTACTTTGACTGGAGAAATCGCATTTTTGAGGTTCAGCGAGCGTTTGGTGTTGATCGGTGTAGACCAAATTCTCTTACCTCGGCCTTACCTTCAGAGCCCAAGGTAAGAGACACTACAGCCATGACGACAAAAGTGAAGCTGACGGCGAAGCGCATCGCTGAATTCCAGTGCCCGCCCGACAAAAGCCAGGCGTTCTTGTGGGACGCGGACACACCGAACTTTGGCGTGAAGATCAGGCCCCGAGGCAAGCCTGCATTCATCTACCAAGGCTCCCTCGGTGGCAAGACGCTGCAACTGGTCATCGGCAGTGCTCTGACTTGGAAGATTCCCGATGCCCAGGCTGAAGCAAGGCGCATGCAGGTGCTGGTCGACAAGAACATCAACCCGCAAGAGGAGCGCGATGCGAATGTCGAGGCCTCTGCACTGGCCATCGCTGAAAAATCAAAAATTGAGGTGACGGTCGGCAAGGTCTGGCAAATCTATGTTGAGCGAGGCGTCGGCAAAAAAGGCAAGCCATGGTCGGCGACGTACAAGAAAGCGCTGCTCAGGTCGATGGAACCCGGGGGCAAGACATTCCCGAGATGCGGCGAGCGGCGGACGGTCAGCGGTCCGCTGTTCTACGTTCGCGACATCCCGCTCAAGGATCTGGACGACGACATGCTGGCCGACATCATCGGCGACGAGTTAGAGCGCATTGGCGAACGCCGGCCTGGGTCGATTGAAGGCGATGGAGACTGCCCACCCGGCTACGCAGCGGTGAAAAACGCCGTTGAATGGTTGTCTGGAATGTTCCGCTGGGCTGCCAGCAAAAGTGAGTACAAAAAGCTCATTCAGGGAAATCCAGCGCGCTCAACCACCGTCCAAGACGACCTGCCTTCAAATCCAAACGCACGCCGCCTCGACTTCATAGAAGTACCTCAACTGCGAAAGTTCTTCGAAGGCCTCGCGATGATGCCGAACAAGACGAGCACGGGGTACCTCACGGGGCTGTTGATCACCGGCGCCAGGCGCAACGAACTAGCACGCTTGAAGTGGTCGGACATCAACTTCACGTTGAAGAAGTACGTGATCGCTGACAAGAGCAAGTCAAACGTCGAGCGTGTTCGCACACTCCCGTTGACGCCACTCTTCGAACGCATCGTAAAAAGCATGCCGAAAATCGATGGCAACGACTACGTTTTTGCAGTGCCGAAATCGAAGTACGGATACGTTCAGGACACTCGAAAAACGCTGGCGCCGGTGGTCGAGTACGCCGAGATCGATCACCTCACACCCCATGGAATGCGCAGGACATTTTCACTTTTGGGTGAGGCTGCGGGCTGCCCGGCAGGTGCGATCGAACAAGCGATGGGGCATGCCGTGAGTGGCATGGACGAGCACTACAAGCCGCGTCGCGTCGAGATGCTGCGAGGAGTGATGACGCAACTCGAAGAATTCGTCATCGAGCAATCAGGCATGCTGGTGCTGGCCCAGCAAGTCGAAGAGGCGTAGCCAGGGCGCCCTACAACGTCTCTCCGTCAAGCAGTCGCTGCAGGCCGGCCAAGGGCCACATGATTCGGGCGCCGACTTTCTCGGGTTGAATCTTGCCCTTTTGAGTGCTTCGCCACCCTCGAAGGGTCTGTTCTTTCAGGCCCAAGATTTGAGCTGCAGTTGAATTCGAAACGTGCGTTGAGAAAGGGTACAAGTCCACAAGCCGCGTCGATTTTGCAGTGGGCGCTGGTTCGCTCAGGGATCGCTTCAAGAGGTCTTTGCGGTGCGCTTTGGGTACTTCTTGACGACTCGATCCATCTCCTCGAGCAGCTGGAAATCCTCCGGTGTGGCCACCATTTTTTCCGCGTCGAGCAGCATCGTTTCGCCGTCCGGGATCGATTTCAGGTGCGCGATGAACATCCGAAGCGCCGCCTCCACCACCAAATACTGGCGGGTTCCCACAGCTTCCACCTCCTCGAGTTCCTTCCAGATCGTCGGTCGAATCCGCATCAACGTGGCCGACCGGCCATCCATCGTGCACCGGCCCGCAATGATCAGCTTCGGCCGTTTCAAGCCTGGAACTTCTAAGTCCGCCAAGGCCTTGAGCGCAGCTTTGTTCGGGCGAAAGCCCGCCTTTCCAGTCGCCTCGGCCGGCTTCTCCATCGCGGTCTTCAAGACTTGGGCGGCCACTGTGTTGGCTTTCGATGCTGCGTTCGATCGCGGCTCTTTGGGCTCGGTCATGGTCTTCCTGGTACACGTCTAAAGATGTACCAGTGTAGTCGCCCTGCGACTTTTCGAGAAACTCCAGGGCGTCGCGCGCAGCTCTCAGAAAGAGCTCACGGGACAACGCGTCCGAGTGTTTCGGCGCCGAAACAGCTGCGCGAACGGGGTGGGGAAAGTCTGCGAGGCGAGGCATGTCACACCGCCAAGTAGTAGTCGCGGCCGGTGTTCTCGTCGACGAGCCTGTGGGTCGCCAGAGGGTGCCCAAAGAAGTCCGACAAGTCATACCCCTGGGAGGCCAAGGCGCGCGCTGCACGGCCTCGCTGGCGGCAGCCGAGGGTGATGTCGCCCACCACCCTTGCAAGCGCCCAGATCTCGACCGGTAACTCCTTGGGCTCGGTCAGCGGGCGGAGCTGCTGCGCGAGCACGGCGCGATCCGCAGGGGTACGGCCCAAGCCGGCCTGAAAAGTGGCCAATGAGGCCTTTGCGGCCTCATGGCAGGCCAAGACCGCCTGGTACTCGGCCTGGACCTCCGCAACGTAGGCGCGGGCGTGTTCCGCAAGTTCCGCTGGCGTCAGGCCCAGGGCGTGGAATTCCGACAAATACTGCTCCGGAGTTTTTTCGCGTTTCATGCAACGTTTCCTAGACCCCACCAGGTGTGGCGGGCATGGTTTCATTCTAAATTCGCAACCGCTTTTTCAAGCATGCGAAATGACAAAAAGACCAATGGAATCAACGCGTTGCATGAAACGTCGGTCTAAAACGCTCTAGGAATTTTTGAACGCACCAAATCACTGTTTCAAGATTTCAAAGCGCCACAACGCGTTTTAGCGCGTGGTGGAAAAGACACAAATAAGACGCGTCCCAAAAGAAAAAGGCCCTGAGGGGCCTATGTTTTGCGAAGGGTCTTTGTTGTGCCCTTGATTTGAGCGATTTCGTCGATCTCCTCTTGAGTTGGATTCAGCTTCTGAGCGTCGAAGTTAATAGCTTCTTCTGGACCCATCGCCTCAAGTTTTTTGATCAGATCTACAAGGGCGTACTCGAGAACCAGGTACGTCGGGCCGAAGGTGAGTTTCTCGAGCCGACGCAGCGTGGACGGCCGCACCTTCATCATGACGTGCGCGCGCCCCTTCGTTGCGATGGCGCTCCCAACGATCGCCAGCTTTGGTCGCTCCTCGCTGATGATTGCAGCCAGGGTGGCTTTTGCAGAAATTCTCGCCATCGGTGGTCCTTTTTGTCGTCGTGATTCGCAAACGAATTCTACCGTTGCGTAGGCGTTATGGAAAAACTCGTTGCATGAAACGATCTCGGAATGTAGAATCACGGCATCGTTGGAGTGCTTCAACGTACGCGCAAGGGCTGATAATCCGGGCGCACCAAAACCCCAGTCGCCTCGCGGCGCTGGGGTTTCTTTTTTGCCGGAGGGTCAGGCGGCTGCGGAGATCTTTTCGATCACGGGGACAGCGTCGGCGGGAACAACATCGGCGCCGGTCTTTTCGGCATCGGGGTTTGCAGCTTTCCACTCCGCAACCGGATCGCCGAACACCGCGATCGAAGCTGCGCGTTCGAGTTTGGCTTCTTCGACTTCGTCCACGGCGTGAAGCGTGAGTGAAACGAAGCGTTCACCGGTAAGGCGCTTGGCATCGTCGCCCGCAGGGGTGAAGGTCTGAGCGCCTTGGGCCTTGAGGCGGGCGGACTCAACGCGAAGCTCTGCAGTCCTGTTCGACAGTTTGTTGTCGGTTCTGGGATCGTTGAGCAATGCGCGCGTCAAGTCCTCGTTCTGCCACTCAGTGTTCTTGAAAAGCTCCTTGAGGCCTGCTCGCTTCGGGAAGAAGCGAACTTCCAACGCACCGCGGTAGCCACCCGGCTGGACGCTCATGCCCATCACCGCGAGTGAGGCAATGGCGTTGGCTTTTGCAGTCCCTTCGCCCTGGCGGGCGACGTGCCAGAGGTCGAGCATCGTGCAGGGCAGTGTTCCTTGAGCCAAGCACTTCGCTGGCACTTGCATGTACGAAAGGTGCTCGATGATGCCCGTCGTCGATTGAGCCGACTCGATCTCTTGGACAGCTGCGTTCAGGTCAAACTCACGCAACCAACTGGCGGCCGTGTCCGCGTCGAGGGTCTGGTCGTGCAACGCCGTGAAGCTAGCGGCGATCGCCGGGCCCAGCGTGTCCGCTGCACGCACAGAGCTTGTGTCCAATGCCTCGCTGATGGCTTTGAGGTTGAGCAGGTAGCGGTCGTTTGCACGAAGCATCCGAACGAAAAGCTTCTTGCCGAGCGCTTCGACAGCGGGGAAACGCCCAGCCTTGGCGTTGGGAACCAACGAGTGAGGCTTCACGGTGTGCTTGGTGATCTCGAGCATTTTCACGGACACCATTCGCGTGATGTCTGCGCCCTTCAGTTCAGGAAACTTGTTGGCCGCCAGCATCGCCTGGGACTTCACGGCGTGCTGGACGGCGGTACCGCCCGTGGATCCGCGATTTTCAACCCCGCCCTTCGCAGCCTTTCTCAAGTTGCTGAACATCTTCCGGATCTCAGCCTTGTTGGTTTCATCTGCCTCGGCCTCGTCCCAAAAAAGGCCAAGCGAGTCCATGCCAGCGCCGTGTCGCATGCCAGCCTCAGTGCCGCCGACCATGATGTCAGCGGCATCGCCAAGCAGGCTTTTGGCGAAAAGCATCACAGTCGACTTGCCGGCGCCAGGCATGCCGGTGAGCAGCAGCCACTGGCGCCATTCGTTGGCGCCCGCAGTGAAAGTGTTCATCACGTGGCCAAAGACGATGAGTGCGCCACCGCGCTTCTCATACTGGTAGGAGTCGAAGAACTCGAAGGCGGTCTGAGCGTCGTCGGCCGTCGCTTCCGGCGTGCTTGGCGTGATTCCCAAATCGCGCGCTGCCACATAGATCGAGTCCCCAACGATGCGCTTGGCCAGCTTGCCGTTGGGATGGAACGCAACCTTGCTGTTGACGATCAGCTGGCCATCGTCACCACGCCAGACGCCGGCGCCGTAGACCCGATCGCCGCGAAATTGGCCGATTTCGTCGCACTGGCCAACGATGTCCAGGCCCAGGGACTGGACGTCGATGGACTCGACTTTCGTGTCGGCCGCCACACGCAGGTAGTTCGACTTGATGAACTTGGAACCGACCGCCTGCGCCAGTGACATGGCGTTCTTAAGTTCGTTGGCCGATAGGTCAATGATGAGATTCCGGCTCAGCGAGAAGACCGTGCAGGCCTTGCCGTTGTAGCCCAAGGCGACGAAGCCGCCCATCACCCGGGAAGGGCTGATCTCGTCGCAGCGCTCGCGAATCGCCTTGGAAATCGCCGAACTGACCGCGCCAGGCGTGCGCAGCTTCATCCAGACGCCAAGGCTGACCAGGTCGTCCTTGTTCAGCGTCTTGAAGGCCTCGACTGGCGGGCAGTTCACCACAACCACCACCACGGTTGGAGCGTCCTTGCGGATGGCTTGCTCGAGGTTGCGCATGGCCTGGTTCTCGCTGTTCACGCCCGAGTGGCGGAGCAGCACCAGCGCACGGTCGCCCAGGAGCTTCAGGAGGCCTTCAGGAATGCCGGTGGCCAGGCCCTGCATGGCGACGCAAGGGAAGCCGTGCGCGTCGCCGGCGACCGCATCCAACAGGGTCGGCACCACGATGAGCCGGTCTTCCATGGCGAGGTTCGCTTTGAAGGCTGGCGGCTGGTAGAGCCCACCGGAGAAACGTGGTGCGGGGGTGGCCACGTTGCCCTCGAACTTGATGCCCGCGATGGAAGCGGCAAGTGGATCAATGCCGACTTTGCGCAGGATCGCTTCCTGGGCGCCGGTAAACGCATCGACTGGTTCAACGCGGATCGAGCCATCCAATTCGACGAAGACGGGGCCGGTGGATTCAGGCATGTCGTCCGTGTCGTCGACCGCAGGGGCCGGGGTCGGGGCCAGGGCCACACCCAAGGAATCGGAATCCAAAGAGGTGGGGAGGTTGGCGGAGGAGGAAATCTCGGGGGACGAGTTTGTGATGTCTGACATGGAGTGCTTTCGAACGTTGCGGTTGATAAGACCGATCACCAAGATGTGGTGACGGGTGCATTCTGTCATGGCATGTACGCTATGACAAGAAAAATCGTGCAGAAAAGAACCGCAGGCAGAACCAGACAAGTGCTGTCTTGGAATCTGTCTTGCCAGAAATGCCGAAAAACTCAATGAAATCAACGTTCCAGACAAACCAGACAACCATGACAAAAAAAACGACACCATGGCTCCCTTGCAGTTCCTTCCTCCGCCACCCCTGCCTCTTGGTGAGGTTTCCCCTCCTAGTAAAAAGTTGTCTTGGTTGTCTGGTTTGTCTTGAATAGCTTTAAAAGTACCTCTCTTCAAAGGAGAAACCTCAAGATCTTTTACAAGACAAATCCCAAGACAAAAGACCAGACAAGGTTTTCCGCGCCAAAAATCACCACAGCGAGATAATGTAGTCGTAGATTTCAAACGGACGGCTCCATGAACAATCAAAACCAAGAATTTGTGTCTCGCGCGCTGAAGGGATGGCAACCACAAGACGAGAAGTGCCGGGAGGTCTATGAGCGTGTCCAGGCTGGCACCCCCTGGAAGAAAGCGGCCGAGGATGTGGGCGTCAAGCTGGCCACTGCTCAACGGCGCTACCGCCTCCGTGGCATCGAATCGCCTGTACGTTTGCACGGCACGCCTGACGGTGGGATCAGCGCAGCCGCAAAGCGAACCTATGACAAAGTTCTGAACGGTGTCTTTGCTCGCACTGCTGCACGGGAAGAAGGCATCAGCTACGAGTCGTACCGCACCTGGCTTTCACGCAATCAAAACCAGTCGCCGTCAGCCATGCTGCGATCCGCCAGGGCTGGCATCGCTTCCTTTTTCAGCGAGGTGCCCAATGCGTCGCCCCGACTCTGACTATGAGGCGGCGTTCGAAGCGGTCCGTGGCGGGCTGCGGTTGAGCGAAGCTCTGAAGGCCTTGAAGATCAGCCAGGGCGGGTACCGCGCATGGGCCGACCGCACGGGCGTGCTGAAGAAACGTCCAACCGTCATCCACCCACCGTATTCGGTGTTCAAGGCTGTCGAGAACGAGTTTCGGGCCACGCCGACCTTGGCGGACATTTGCGCGAAGCATGGCATCACCAAGATCCAGCTTTACACCTGGCGCCAGCAGACCGGCGGGCTGCCGAAATGAAGTCCGAGCAGTTCCAAGCCGTGCATGCTGCCGTCCAAGCTGGCAGCACGCAAACCGCAGCCCTCCGTGCCCATGGTGTGACCTATAGGGGCTACCGCCTCTGGATGCAGCGCGAAGGTCTGCAGCCGAAGCGTGTTGGGCCTTGGAAGCTGCTGGACGGGCCATTCAAAGCAGCAGAGCGCGAAATCCGCCAATGCAGCCTGAACGCCTTCGCCGAGCGCCATGGGGTGAAGCCACGGCACCTCCGCGATGCGCACAGCCTGGCGATCGAGCGGCGTCCCCGCCTTGAAGCGCTCTACGCAGAATTTCTCTCACTGCCGACCACCGAGGAGATCTGCGAGCGGCACGGCGTGAACCGGCGCCAGCTCTACGCCTGGCGGTTCATCACAGGCGGGTTGCCAAAATGATCTTTGATGATGACGAAGCCGACCGCTCTGCGGTTGGCCGGTACCCCGCGCGCGCCACAAACCGAGGCGGCGCACAGCCCTCGCTGTTTGATCTGCTGATCACTGCGCAAGCCGACATCTTCGAAACCGAGGAGTTGGTGCCCCCCGACGTGCGGTTCGATCCAATCATCCACCAGTTCTACCCAGACGCATCCGACCAGACTCGGGCGAACCTGCGGTTCATGCTGCGCATCTTTGCCGAGACCGTTTTTGACTTAATGGACGGCACGCGCATCGAGCAGCAGGAGTCGATCGAATGGCTGAATGAGGCCGAGGCAGAGGTCACGTTCGGCGATGTCTGCGAAACCCTCGGCTACAACGCCCGGCGGATGCGTGCTGCCTTTGAAGAGCTGCTCCCCGAGCTCCTGGTGTGCCGCGGCCGGCTCAACATCCTGCACTCACGCAAATGGACGTGCATCGAGGTCGACCGCAAGAAGAACCCGGTCATCAAGCCGTTCATCTACCAGAGGAAGACCAGGACCCGGCAGGTCGACCAAGGCGCCCTACAGGGCGTCTGGGGCGGCGTGGCAGCGTCGGGGGCAGCAGTGGACCGGCGGCTTGAAAACAAGGCCAGGAGAGCCGCCCAGCTGTCGACCAGGGCTCACCCCCCAAGGGACCGATCCGAGCGCTTGATGAGGCCCAACGTCAAGGTCTTCACACTGCCCAAAAAAGTTGCAAATACTTTTCCATAGTGTGAAGACTATGATAGAATTGACCATCGACAGGAACCAGACCTGATCGAGAGCAAACCGCTGGAAAGATGCGGAGGCGTCCGCTCCCTGCAATGGGAGCCCCTTCATCAACATTTGAAGGACCAGAAATGGACGCCGCACAAGAAAACATCGCCAAAAATCTCGAAGCACTGCGCACCATCGCGCACAAGATCCTCGCCGAAATCGATGCCGAGAAGGTTTTCGAAGCAACGCCCAGGTTTCCGCGCGGCCTCAACGGGAGAGCCGATCACCCCGGCCTTGCAACGCCGGCCCCGACGAGCACCAACCCATACGAGAAGTACGGCACGCTCTGCGACGAAGACTCGGTTCGCGCACTCGTCGTCGGCTTGATTCTTTCGTCTGCTCCTGGGGTCACGATTGGCTTCTACGCCAAAAGCTTCCTCGCTTGCCATTTGTTCGCCCATTCGCTGCAGCGTGTTCTTGGCTTGCTGGGGATGTCGTCGAGGTTCAATCACACCTGCAAAGTGCTGACCGTTCAAGGTCCCGGAGGTCACGGGACGATCATCTTCAAAAGCTTGGACAACCCGAGCAGCTTCATCGGCTACGAGACAGCGCACGCAGTCGTCACTGGCTTGGACAATTTTGATGAAGCACACAGCGTTCTTGCGGTGGGCCGAGCATGGGGAAGAAATCGGCAGCAGTTGGCCACCGGCAAGAACACAACGTTCGTTTGCATGGAGACGGTCGTATGACCGCCCTCGACAACCCCCAAGCCTTCCGCCTGGAAGGCCGCCCAGGCGACTTCAAGTTCTACACCGTGGCCGACTACGCCGAGGAGACCAAACGCGCTGGAGCGCGCGTCTGCGGGCTCTTCCTTGAGCCCCAGCCTGGTTGCCACCGCGAACCGGTTACGTACACGAACGGCAACGCCCTCGTCGACATCGACCGCGCCAAGCCAACGTTCCCAGCGAGCTTCGGCGGCGTGGTGCCGTTGTACCTCGGCCCTGTGTTCCGCAAGCCAGCGATCGGAGGCCAGTCATGAGCGACGACATCAAGCGTTTGAGAGTCAGCCTGGCCGCCTACGACGAGATGGACAAGCGGCTCTGCTTGCAGCACTACTTTCCGGCCGGCAGAGGGGGCCCAATCACTCAACGTCATCTGGACGACCTCGCCGAGCACGATCGCATCATCGCTTTTGGCCGTCAGGATGCGAGCCACGAGCACCTGGTCACCCGAGTTTTCCACGAAGACGAAGAGATTTTCGCGTTCGCTGATGGACTGCCCCTCAACGATGCCGGAGACGTCATCGGTGCCGATCTGAATTTGAGGCCATACGCGGTCGAAATTTCTTCCCTTCCGAGGAAGAAACCGTTCACGGAAGAACAGCGAACGCGCCGACTCAAGGCAGCCTTCATCGCGTTCGCGCTTCAGTGCGAAGCTAGTGGCGATCTCAAGCTCTCTGCGAAAACTTTCGAGCGATGCGTTGAGCTGATGCTCGCCCAAGCCATCGAGCAGCGTCTGAGCGAATTCTTCGGGCTGAAAGGCGGTTCAGCACGAAGGTCGGAAGCACAGAGATGATGGTTCTCCCCGACGGCGTCATCCCCGCATGGGCCCTCGGCCCAGACGGAAGCCCCGTTGGCATTAGTTTCGGCGAACTCCTGGTCACACGGGCCCATTTCGAAGGCGAGGAGTTCTTCGCATTCGCACAGGGGCTGCCCCTCAACGAATTCGCAGAGATGATCGGTTTCGATGGTTCGGCGCCGGAATGCGTTGTCTTTTTGGAGTATCCGACCGCAAAGCCGTTGACGGGAAAGAAGGCACGCAATCGTTTTCTTCGTGCTGAGGCTGAGTTTCGTAAACGGGTTGAGGCTTCGTTTCAGGACTACATCAACGGTGTGATCGGTGGCGGAAAGCTCTTCTTCTTCGCGAACAAGGATTGCCTTTCCCGTGCGCATCACAGGATCGCGCAGGAGCACGACGATCGCGTTTGGAAGCCACTGCAGGCAAAGATCTCTGACTACTGGAGCCGTGAACTTGAAAAGTCGGTTGCGGCACTGAAGGGCGGTGCAGCGTGATCGATCCCGAAGACGCAATTTGGCAGGAAGTCGACTGCCCGCTTTCAGGCATCGACTTCGACGTTTGGGGCTTGCACATCCTTTGCGTCGGCGACTCGTACCAATGCAGCGGATGCGGCCGTGTTCACATTGCCGGTGGCGATCTGCCTGATCTTCACACCACGATTTTCGAGATCAGGGACGGAGTGCTCGAGATGGCTTGGCTGGGCATCCCAAAGGATGCTGCCGAAAAGAAGGCCTGGACCGCGCTTTCTGTCGCCGCGATGGAGGCAGCCCAGTGAGCTACACACTGACTCTCCCTTACCCGGTGTCGACAAACGTCATGTGGCGCCACTTCCGCGGCCGCCCCGTGTTGTCGGTCAAAGGCCGTGCGTACAAGGCCTTGGCAGCACAGCTGGCGCTGGATGCAGGCATCACCCCCATCGAGGGCGATGTGGCCTTGGAGGTCACCCTGCATGCCAAAAAGACCAAGAAGCCGACTGGCAAGCGTCCGCGCTGCATCGACCTCTCGAACTCGCTGAAGGTCGCCGAAGACTCGCTCATCGGCATCGCCTTTTCCGACGACGCCCAGACCCGGGCCATCTCAATGAAGTACGGCGAGCCGATCCCCGGCGGCGCCCTGGTGATCACCATCAGTGCACTGAAAGGCACATCGTGAACGGAGAGAAAAAAGCGATCGCGTTGAAGATCCACGAGCGCGTGGCGATGGGCGAGACCTGGCGTTTTGCATCGAAAGCGTTCGGCGTGCAGGTTGGCACCGCGCGTCGCTGGTGCGATGAGCTCGGCCTTCCATCGGCTACGGAGCTGGCCCGCCCGGTCAAGCTGGCCGAGGCGAAGTGGGCCTACGACTTCGTGGCGGCCGGCGGGACCTGGGAGGAGGCCGGCGAGCAGACCGGCACCAACTGGTACACCCTGCGCACGCGGTGCTTGGAAATCCTTGGCCTTCCACCGCTCGGCCCCAAGCCAGCCCCTCACGAGGAACGCAAAGAGCGCCTGATGGCCGCCATGGTGGCCTTCATCGGCGGTGTTGACCAAGTCAACGCCTGTGCAGAGGCCGGCATCTCCGTCGGCTGCTTTCGCCGCTGGCGTGCATCAAGGGGCGTGATGCCCACGCCGGCCCAAATGTCTGCAATGCGGAGTGCTCGATGAACGACTTCGAAGAATCGGTGGCGGAAGCCCACAACGCGCTCGTTGCAGCGGGCCACTCCTGGGCCCAGCCCCGAAGACTTTCGGAGTCGGAAAAGTTCGACGCCGTGAAGTTGCCTCACGAGTGGATCTCACCGCCGAAGGAGCGGCCAAGGTGCGAGCAGCACCTGGTCCGCATCAGGCGTCTGAACGTGCTGGCCGTTCGCTTTGCTTCGCTGTCGATGATGCGTGGTGGGGCTTGAGCAGCTCAGCGAGTTCGATTTCTCCACTCACGTAGCGTTCCGCAAGCGCTGCGTGCTCAGGCGTGATCGTGAAACCTTCGAGACCGATGTTTGCGCGAGCGAAGTCGACGGCTTGGCGCCGCTTCTCTTTCTCGTCATCCGTGATGGTGTACTTGTGCACCGGCAAGGGTAGGGTTTCCACTGAATAAAATGTTTAAAAATAGCTCGCATGGAGCTATTTTGATGTTATACTTGAGGCATCGGACAGCAGCACTCTTGCAGCACCGTACTTCCTCAAGGAAATGACATGGCCAAGCACCCAAAAATGATCGTCGGCGGCGTCGTCGGATCTGAATTCTCCGTTCTTCTTGACCCTCGCACATCGATCGGCCTCGAAAACCGCCGTCTGGTCGAGATCGAAGGCTACGATGATGTCGCCGTGGCGATGCGCAACGACGCCACCAACGATCCCTTCGTCATCGAGCGTGTCATTTCGACCGAGGATTACGCCGCCCTCGACAGCTACAAGCTGATCTACGGCGGTGCGCCGGTGATCAAGAAGCTCGCCAAATTCCAAGCCATCTGAGGTGCTGAAATGACCAAATCTGAAAAGCTTTTCGCCACCATGACGCAAATCGAAGTTGAGCAACTGGCAGTCACCGTTGCTCTCTTCGGACTGGACTGGCTCCGCCCACAGACGTTTGTGGACTTCGCCGAGCATCGGTACCTCGGCGAGTGGCACGAATCGATTGATTCCCTCTTTTGCCGCTGGCTCAAAGATCTGGCCGGGCACTGGGACTGCCTTGGTGCGCGCTCACGGCACGGCGAAACACGAATGCTGGCAAAGGTCCTTCAATTTCACGTTGATTTTCTCGGGGCAGATCGCAAAGAACGCAAAGCCTTTTGCAACGTCCTACTGCGCCGAATTGAGACCGCACGCTCTGAGGTTGCCGCATGAAGCGGTCGGGCTTGGCCAAGCCTCTGGAAGGGGGGTTGGAGCACGTCCAGGCCTTGCTCCCTGTCGAGGTCCTCACCGAGGATCCGGCGGCGTGGAGGGCCCCCTCGGCGGCGGAGATCCGCGTCGTCATCGGAAAGGACTCGGAGACGGGGCTGCCTGGTGCCCAGGCCGCGCACTTGGTTGGGGTGCTGCCGCAGAACTTCCGGAAGTACACCGCCGCTGATGACGCCGCCTCCCGGCAGAAGATGAGCTTCGCGATGTGGCACCTGCTGCTGCACCGTACCGGGGTGAAGCTGGTGTCCGTCGTCGAGATCGATGCAAAGAAGACGTGAGTCTATTTTGCGTCGAGCTGGGAAACTACTACCCCATGAAGGCATCGAAAAAGCCGTGAAATCTCCAGTCAAATCAATGACTTGAGATCATCACGTTTTTCTATTTTCAGTAGAGCTGGCGATCTACTACCTTCACGCCTCTTCGGGCGGCGTGTCTGGAACGTCGGTCACAACGTCGTCGATGTGCTGCGGCATCGCTTGGATGCTTTGCCCGGCCGCGTTGATCAGCGTTTCCGGAACGTCGTAGTTCGTGCTCGCCAATTCTTGCGTGATCTCGGCCATCAATTGGTCGCGGGTCTCGCCGCGATCGGCATGGATCACCGCCTGGCTGCGGCCACCGTGCAGCGTGTCCCAACGCGATCGCTTCGAGGCATCGCGGCCGGAACCCTGAGCGTTGTTGCCAAAACCGTCAACGAAGTTGTTCCAGATGGGCTTGTACAGCACCAGCAGCGATGTCTCTGCCAAGCGAATGAACGCGTCATCCATGACCAGCGCGCGGTAGCAAAAGTCGTCGATGCTGAAATCTGAGGCAGCGGCTGCAATGCTTCGCCCGTGTTTCATCAAGCGGCTGCGAAGGGCAGGGTCGTCGCTCGCTGTCTCAATGCCTCGCCGGCCGCCGCTTGGAAGCGCCTGGCCAACGTAGATCGGCCAGACAGCCTTTCCGTCTGCGTTCTGTCTCGCAAGCGGGGCATACGGCTCGAACCGCGTGCCTCTGTAATAGATGGCGTACACGCCTGGGCCACGAAGCGGGAAGGGCTGCGACAACGGGTACACAGGTGTCGTGAGCAGGACCTCCGCGATCGAGGCGCCAAGAACGCGCTTCTCCAAAGGATTGAAAGGAACGACCGTCGAGATGACCGTTCTGGGGCTCTTCTTGGCCGCTGGCCTGGGGCCCGTGCTCATGCGCGTTTGGCGGCCGCAGCCGGTGGTTGACTCAGTGCCGTGGCCACTTCGGCCGTGGTGTTCAGGCCCATCTTCCTGAGTTGGGACTCAACGATCTGGAGGCCAACCGACTGCATCACTTGGCGCGCGAGCTCGACAGGCACAGCATTGCCGAGCTGGCGCATGGCTTCGCCCCACGCACCGTGGAGCCTGTACGTGTCCGGGAACGTCTGCAGCCTTGCCGATTCGCGGATGGAAAAGTAGCGGCAGCTGCCGTCGTCGTTGACCATCATGTTCTCGCCACCAGGCACGCCATGGCCGCCGGCCTTGAGCGTTTTCGCAGGGAGATCCAGGGGGCTGCCGGTGTGGCCAGGGTAGGCCTTTGCACCAGGCTGAGGGTAGTGATTGATGAAGTTGTGCTTCGTGCGCTTCTCAGGATTCGGAATGTCCGCCAGGGCTTCGCGCACCGTCTTCCATGGCTTCAGCGGCTCTTCGATCAGGCTCCGCTGACGCAGCAGCGTCTGGCTCATTGCGTTGCTGAGCGGGGAGGCTGGACGGTTTTTCGTCGCAATCCTGTTCCGCTCCCAATAGGTGCCGGTCACCCACTGGTCGTGAAGAAGCGACGTCAGGCTGTGCGTTGTCTTGGGCATGCTCCACGTCGTGTCAAGGTCGTGCCGGAACCCAACGATGAAGACGCGCTCTCGGCGCTGCGGCACGCCGTAGTTGGCAGCGTTGACCAGGTGCGTCTGAAGGCGGTAGGTCAGGGCCTTGCCGTGCTGCTTCCCTGACGAATGCTCCGCCTGGAGGCGCACGTAGTGGCCTTGCCAGTCCTCGTTCTTGCGCTTTGGGCTCTCTGGGAACTCCAGCTGCAGGCGGATGTACTCGAAGTAATTGTGGAATGCCGAGCGCGTCAGGCCCTTCACGTTCTCGAAAACGAACGCCTTCGGTTGGAGCTGGCGCACGATGTCAACGCTCGCGGGGAACATGTCGCGCGCGTCGTTGTACGCGCCGTGCTTGCCGCCCATGGAAAACGGCTGGCAGGGTGGGCCGCCAGCAACGAGTTCGATGTCCGTCGGCAGCGATTTCCAGTCGAAATCGCGCACATCGCCTTCGTGAATGGGCCAGCCAGCCACCAAGGGGTATCCATTCTTTTGGTTTTCGCGAAGCGTGTCGCACGCCCAGCGATCCCATTCCAGTACCGCAAGCGGCTTGAACCCGGCCAGGCTTGCGCCTAAAGCCAAGCCGCCAGCCCCCGCAAAAAGCTCAACAGCACGCATCCGTCGCCCTTAATTTTATTCTTTTGAGTGTATCGCCGAAGCGTCCACTAACTTTCGGAATCCCGAACATTTTGGCTTCCGTCACCTCTCCTCTTGGGGGTGTCTTTTTCCTTGGAGTTGGCCCGGCTCCCGCTCCCTCACCGCCCCACACACGACAGCCGAGCCAGCTCCCGGCCACTGGCGGCCTTCACCACGGTTTCCTTGCCATCCATTTCGACGTTGACTTCGCCCGTCACGTTGGTCCGCGCGGTGTTGGAGATCTGCGACGCGATGGATGACCGCGCGGCGTTGCATGCCTCGATTCCTGTCATTCCTGTCGAGCTGACCTGAGGTCCCCAACTCGTTCCCGCCAGGAACGTCACCACCACCAGCACTGCGTTCATCGCGTCTCCCTTGTTGTGCGGCGCGCCCCCTTGACACGCCAGATTCGCTTGTACCTTGGTTTGAGATGGCGACCAAACCGACCACCCCCAAAGCGAAAGCTGCCGCCCCTGCGACCCTCACAAAGAAGGTCGCAGGCGCTCGCGCGCCTGCGAAGACCGTGACGAAGGTGAAGACACCGGAGGCAGAAAAGACCCCGCCCAAGAAGGCGGCACGCAAGAGGCCAGTGATGGGAAGGCCAACGGTCTACGACCCGGAGATGGTGGCGGCGGTGAGCGTTTGGACCGAGCAGGGCTACACGCTGCAGATGATTGCCGAACAGCTTGGAGTGGTGAAAAGCACCGTCTCCAAGTGGATGAATGAACACGCCGACTTTTCGGACGCCATTACACGCGCGCGCAGGCCAGCAGACAGTCGCGTCATCGAATCTCTCCATCGACGGGCCAACGGCTACGAATACTTCGAGCAGCACCACGTGAAGATGAAAAACGCGGACGGAAGTGAGCGCCTCGAAATCTTTGAGCTTCGCCGTCACATGGCTCCCGACGTCAACGCCCAGCGCTACTGGGCTAACAACCGCTTCCGCGACCAGTGGAAGAACGTGCCGATCGAGACCGACCCGGACTCGGAAGCAGCCCCGATCACGTCGATCGTCTGGAGCGTTGTCGACGCTACGGTGCCGAAGGAATCCGACGCCGGAGAGGTTCCGAATGCGCAACCTTGACGGCAACGTAATCCGTACGACAGGCAGCGCCAGTGCGAATGCGCCGGTGATCGGTCGTCCGGCCTCGTTTAGCCTGACCCCACCGCAGGCGGAATTTGCGGGATCGTTGGAGATCTACCCCGCGATCGTGGCTGGCTTCGGGTCCGGAAAGACCGAGGCCCTTGTCGCGCGCGGAACTGCGTTGACGTTGCAGAACCCTGGCCGCTTCATCGGGGTCTATGCCCGCACGTACGGCGACATCGCCATCATCTTGATCCCTCGGTTCGAGATGACGCTGGCCCGCCTGGGCCTGAAGTACACGACCAACAAGTCCGAGAAAACGATTTCGGTCCACGGCTACGGAACCTTGCTGTTCCGCTCGATGGACAACCCGTCGTCGATCGTGGGTTTCGAAACCGTGCACGCGCTCATCGACGAGCTGGACACGCTGCCGAAAGAGCAGGCCCAGCACGCATGGCGAATGATCGCTGGCCGGAATCGCGCCAAGACCCGCAATGGAGCCCGCAATTCGATCGCGGTGGCCACGACGCCGGAGGGGTACCGCTTCGTCTACGAAAACTGGGGCGACAACCCAAAGCCTGGCTACCACCTGATCCGTGCGTCGTCGTATTCGAACGAAGCCAACCTGGAGGTTGGCTACATCGACGGCCTGCGGAAGCTCTACCCGCCGGCGCTGTTCGAGGCCTACATCCTGGGTCAGTTCAAGAACCTGGAGTCGGGGTCGGTGTACCCCGACTTCTGCCGGATCGAGAACAACACCAACGAGACGATCAGGTCCGGTGAGTCCTTGCAGATCGGCATGGACTTCAACATCAACCAGATGGCTGCCACCGTCATCGTGAAGCGGGAAGGCCGCCCATACGCGCTCGAAGAGTTTTCGAAGGTGCGGGACACGCCAGCGATGTGCCAAGCCATCCGCAAGCGGTTTGGTCACCGTCATCCGATCACGGTGTACCCCGACCCCGCAGGTCGTGCGAACTCGTCCAAAGACGCCTCGTTGTCGGATTTCTCGATCCTTCAAAAGGCCGGTTTCAACATCAAGGCGCACACGGCCCATCCGCTCGTCCGCGACCGTGTCCTGTCCGTCAATTCACTGATCTTGAACTCGCACGGTGAGCGTTCGCTCCTGGTCAACGTCAAGGCCTGTCCCGCAGTGACGGCGTGCCTCGAGCAGCAGGTCTACGACAAGACCGGCGCCCCCGACAAGAAGAGCGGCGTCGACCACGCAGGCGACTCCATTGGCTACCCGCTCCAGTTTATGTACCCCATCGTCGGCCGCGGCCGGCAGCTCATGAAGACCGAAGGAAATTGACATGCCCGTCGATACCAACCACCCCGAGTTCGACGCCATGTCGCCCAAGCTGCAGCTGATGCGTGATGCGCTTGGCGGCGATTTCGCCGTGAAGAAGGCCGGCATCAAGTACCTGCCCAAGACGCCGAACCAGACCGACACCGAGTACGAAGCCTACAAGATGCGTGGCAACTTCTTCGGTGCCACGCCGCGCGCTTTGGACGCGTACCTCTCGATGATCTATCGGAAGGCTTCCGTGATCGAAGTTCCGGCTTCGCTGAAACCCTATCTCGAAGACATTTCGATGGCGGGAGACACCGCTGACGAGTTTGCGCAGATGGGCTCAAGCGAGCTTCTGAGCGTTGGCCGAGCGGGCTACCTGATGGACTTCCCAACCAAGCCAGCAGACGAAAAGATCGTGACTGCTGCCGACGAAGACCGTTTGGGGATGCGTCCGTTCGCGTCGTTCTACGTTGGCGAGTCCATCCGCATGTGGAAATACGGCCGCAGGAAAAACATTGTGAAGCTCGTGATGCTGAGGCTCGACGAGTCCGGTCTCGAGCCTTCGCCTACGGATGAGTTCGCATTCGTGCAGGTGGAGCGGCACCGTGTCTTGAAGCTCGACGACGCAGGCAATTACTTCCAGGAGATCCACACCAAGGGCGCGGCCGGCTGGGCGGTGAGCCTCCCGGTGTACCCCAAGAAGGCCAACGGGCAGATGTTCACTGACATCCAGTTCGTCCCGTTCAACCCGAAGAAGCTTTCGGCCGAGATGATGGATCCGCCGATGCTGTCTCTGGCGATCGCCAACCTGTCGCACTACCGCGTGAAGACGCAGCTCAAGCACGGCGCGTACTACACCGCCTTGGCGACCAGCGTGCTGACCGGGTACACGAAGCCGCAAGACGAAAACGGCAACGACATCGATGAATCGTTCCCGTTGGGCTCGACGACGATGCTGGTCTTCCCGGACAAGGACACGAAGACGTACTACCACGAGTTCAAGGGCACGGGCCTGGCCTCGCTGGAGCGCGACCTGGACCGCGAGGAGCGTGAGATGGCCATCCTGGGGGCTCACCTCATGACGCCCGAGAAGAATGGCGTGGAGGCCCTGGGCACTGCCCAGATGCGCACTGCCGGCGAGACGTCGGTGCTGTCCAGCATCGCGACCGCCACCAGCCGGGCCATGACGGCGCTCCTGGGCATGTTCGCCGACTTCCATGGCGTCACCGAAAAGGTCACGTACACGGTGAACAAGGACTTCCTGCCGGCTGGCATGACGCCGCAGGTCTTCGCGCAGCTGCTCGCCGCTGTGCAGGCCGGCCGCATGAGCCAGCAGACGTTCTTCTGGAACCTCCAGCAGGGCGAGATCATCCCCGAAGGCGTGACCTTCGAGGACGAGCAGGCCCGTATCGAAGCGTCGGCGCCGATGCTGCCAGCACCAGCCCCTGAGCCTGACGCTGACCCGGCCGCCGAATGACGCCCGCGCAGTACCTCGCCGATCAGGTCGTCCTTGGAGCGATTGATCAGCAGCGCCTGGCCGCTGGGTACACAGCGGAAGCGTCGCACATCCTGCTGAACCTGCAGGACGATCTCACGCGCCTGATGGGCTCCAGCGCCAAGGGCAGCCTGGCCAGCCGCCTGAAGGACGCCAACGCCAGCATCACCCGCACGTTCACCGCGCTCGGAAAAGTCGTCGACGTAGGTGGTGTCGGTGACGTGTATGCCTTCAAAGCCGGGAAGGACCTCGGACACGTGTTTTCCGAATTCGAAACCTACACGCCGAAGGCTGCCGCTGCCGCAAAGGCTGCCCTGGTGCAGGGCCACAAGCCCGACGCCTGGTGGTCGCGCCAGGCCGAGAACGTCTCCTTCCAATTCAAAGCGCTGGCGCAGGGCAAGCCCGAGGACGCCATGCAGCAGCTGGAGTCGATGCTCCAAACGACAGCGAACCAGGCGAAATCGTTGATCTATTCGACAACGAACACAGCCGCGGCCGAAGGGCGCATGAAAGCCTACGTCGAGAACCCCGAGCTCGTGAAGGGGCTGCGCCAGGTCTCGATCCTGGACGGCCGCACGACGCCGAAGTGCACCGATTACGCAGGTTGCACCTGGACGTTGGCCCTGAAGCCCACCGGCAAGCGCCAGCGCCCGTACGCCAACGGCTGCCCGCGCCACTTTGGGTGCAGATCCGTCATCGTGCCCACTCCCATCCTCGACGCTGTGTCGAACCCGGCGCTGAAGAAGTACGGCCGCGCGATCGACATCGCCGACGACACCACGTTCTCGAAGTGGATCGCCACCCAGGAGACCGAGGTGCAAGACGAGATCCTCGGCAAGGGAAAGCTGGCCCTCTACGAGCGCGGAACCCTCACGTTGTCGCAACTCCTCGACTCGAAGCGCAACCCGATCACGTTGGTCCGCCTGCGTGAAAAGTACCAAAAAGCAAATCGGTAACGGAAGGCCCCGGGAGGGGGCTTGACGCGCCGTATTCGCCGGTAACTTGAATGGGTCAGGTGCTTCACCGCACCAAACCATTTAGCCCTGTGGGCACCAACCAGTCCTGAGGACACACATGCCAGTTGATCGTAACGACCCCGAAGTTATCGCCCTCATCGAAGAGGTCACCGGCGCCATCAAGGCGAACGAAACCAAGCTCATCGGTGAACTGCGCGTTGCACGCGCAAAGGCGAAGGGTGCCGACATCGACCCAGTCGAGCACGCTCGCCTGCAGGAAGAAGTCGACACGCTGACGAAGTCGCTGGAAACGGCGTCGAAGACCAGCGCAACCGAACTGGGGAAGTTGCAGAAGACGCTTGCTGAGAAAGAAGGCGCGCTGAGCACGCATCTGATCGGCGGGACCATTTCGGAAATGCTGGCCAAGGGGAACTTCATTCCCGAAGCCGTTGACCCGATCACGTCGATGTTCAGTGGCAAAGCCGCAGTGGTCAAGACCGACAAGGGCTACGAAGTCATGTTGGGCGACAAGACCCTGCGAGACGCACTCGGTGAGTACGCCGCCAGCGACGCAAGCAAGCCTTTCCGGCGTGCCTCTGCTGCCGAAGGCGGTGGTGCTCCCGGGAGCGGAAACAAAACGACGTTGGCGAAGAAGTTCGCTGACATGACCTCGGAAGAGCTGACCTCGCTCTACCGAGCAGACCCAATCGCTTACGAAGCAGCCAAGAAGGCTGGCTGAGTAGCAAAGCGCCCCTCAGGCCCAGGAGAAAAAAATGCCCGCAGTTCGTCTTTCCGACATCGTCATCCCCGCCGTCTACAACGACTACCAAGTCAAGGACACGACCGAAACCACCGCCCTCATGCAGTCCGGTGTGATCGTGCGTAGCCCCATGTTCGACGAGATCGCCGATGGTCCGAGCAACATCGTCCACATGCCGACCTGGAAGGACCTGTCGAACGGCGAAGCTGACATCATCAGCGACGATCCCGACCAGCGTGCGGTGCCGGGAAAGATCGGTACCGGCATGCAAGTGGCTGTGAAGCTGCTTCAGCACAAATCATGGCAAGCCACGGCTCTGGCCAGCCAAATGGCCGGCTCGAACGCCATGGGCCGCATCAAGGGCGTCGCTGAATCCTGGTGGGCTCGCCTGCAGGAGAAGCTGACGATCGCAATGTCGCTCGGCGTGATGGCCAGCAACATCGCGAAGAACGGTGGCGACATGGTGATCGACGTGTCGGCCGACTTGGTGTCTGCCCCGACCGCCGCGAACAAGTTCTCGCGCAAGTCCTTCGGCGACGCCGTGTTCACCCTGGGTGACCAGTTCGGCAAGATCGAAGGCATCGCAATGAACTACAAGGTCTACCAGACCGCGTGGGACAACGACGAGATCGAAGAAGTCCGCGACAGCGCAGGCACCCTGGTGATGCGCACGTACAACGGCATTCGCGTGACCGTTGACGACAACCTTCCCGTCATCGCAGGTGTGAATCACCCGAAGTTCGTCACCGTGCTTTTCGGCAGCGGTGCATTCGGCTACGGCGTCGGTTCCCCGGCTCGCCCGGTGGAAGTGACCTGGGACGCTGCAGCCGCAAACGGTGGTGGTACCGAAGTTCTGCACACCCGCAAGAACTGGCTCCTGCACCCCTTCGGCTACGCGTTCGACCCAGCGGCCATCACCGCCGGCCTCATCTCGCCGACGATGAATGACCTGAAGAAGCCAGCCGCCTGGACGCGCGTCTTCGACGAGCGCAAGCAGGTCCCGATGGCCTTCCTGGTCACCAACGCCTGATCTCACTGGGCCCCCTCGGGGCCCTTTGAGCCATCTCCGTTCACGAGGAATCACGATGACGAAAACCACGACACCGAAGGCTGAAAAGCCAGCACTGCGCCACGCCGTGCACCCCAATGCCAAGCCGACTGCGGCGGAGATCGCTGACGTTGCTCAGGCCGAAGCCGACAAGCTTGCCGCTGCTGCAGAGGCCGAAGCAGAGGCCGAAGCCGAGCAGGAAGTCAACGCATTCGGTCTTGCCGTTGGCGCAACCATGACGTTCGAGCAGACCCAAGCGTATTACCGCGCGCGCCGGCAGGAAGCTGCTGCCACAGACGAGGACGTCGAACGCGTGCGCTCCGCCAAGAAGCGCAGCTGATTTCGATGACGGTAGGGCCTCGGCGACGGGGCCTCTCCGTGATCGTAATTTCCCCCGAAAGCCAACATGTTCCTCCGCGTCATCCACCTCGAATCCCGCTTGGCCGCACTGATCAAGGGCGTGGTCGGATTGACTGATGCCATCGGTAAGGACAGCCGCCGCATGAGGACGGAGATTGCCGAGCTCAAGGCTGAAGTCGAAAAGCTCAAAAGTGATCGCACCGTCACGGTGACAGTCTTCAATGAGTGCCCGGAGCGTGCAGAAAAGACGCGTGGTGGAGAGATCACCGAAATGTTCCTCTCGCCCGTTGCGAAGGACATTCGCTTTGGCAAGGTTGCCGGCTCTGTGCAATCTGAATACGGCCTGAATCGCGCTACCGGTGCCGTGGGCCCTCGCACGCGTTTGGATTGACATGCTGATCCACGAAGACGGAACCGGTCTCGCTGACGCAGAAAGCTACGTCAGCGTTGAGGACGCGAACGTGTACCACGGTGCCCGTTCAAATTCTCTTTGGGATCTGGCCGAGCAGGACCTGAAAGAGTCTTCTTTGCGCAAGGCAACCGACTTCATCGACGCCGTCTACGGTGGTCGCTGGATCGGGACTCCTCTCCTCGAAACTCAAGGACTTTCCTTCCCTCGTCACGGTACCTCTTGGAATGGTGTGCCCGTTCCCCTGAAGCGTGCTTTGTTCGAGCTGGCGCTGCGTGTCGTCAGCGGCACCGAGCTGTTCGCCGACGCTGCAGAAAAGACCAAGTCCGAAAAGATCGGCCCCATCGAGGTCGAGTACGACCTGTCCGAGCTCTCCGGCGATCGATTCGGCTGGCTCAACGACTTCCTGCGCCCACTGCTCAAGGTCGCCCGCAAGGGTGGCAGCTCGCCCTGGGTGAAGACCTACCCCACCTGAGCCATGAACCCGCTGTACCTCCGCGCACGGGCCACCGTCGACCGCGCAATGCGCAAGTACGGCCAACCCATCGAAATCGTAGTCAGCACCGGCGCCGGTGAGGTGCGTTCGAAGACGCGTGGGGCTCCGTTTGCGTACAACGTTTCCGACGTCGACGGAACCACGATCCGTCAAGGCGACCTGCAGGTGATGCTGTCGCCCGTCGGTGTTGTCGATCCCATCAACAACGGCATCCTGTACATGGGCGGCGTGGCGCATAACATCAAAAGCGTCGAGCCCTTCGCGCCCGGCGGGCTCATCACGCACTACATGGTGCAGGTGAGGAAGTAATGGCCCAGGTCGGCTTCTCCGAGTTCACGAAAAAGGCTTCCGCCAGGCTCGACGAGCTGGTGCGCAAGACCAACTTCGTCATGGCCACCAAGATTGTTGAGCGCACCCCCATTGACACGGGAAAAGCTCGTGGAAACTGGTTCTCAAGCATCAATGCGCCGAGCACGGCGGTTGCAGAGGTCGGGCAGCACAGCTCAGAGATCGACGCAGCCAAGGCCCTGTTCACGCCCAGGGGTGCCACGTTCTATTTCGTGAACAACCTGCCCTACATCGGCCGCCTTGAAGACGGTCATTCAAACCAGGCGCCTTACGGAATGGTCACAACGACGGTGCTCGAGTTCCAGAGCATCGTCAAAGCGCAGATCCGGGATTTGAAATGAGCACTGTGGTGATTCGGAAGACGCTGGAGAGCGCGCTGGCAGCGATGCCTGGCGTGCTCCGCACCGCGCTTCCGAACGCCCAGTTCGACCCAGTGGTTGGCCAGCCGCACCAGGAAGTTCACATCCTGCCGGCCGAAACGCTGAACGAGACGATCGGCGGCACCTTCAAGCGCGAGATGGGCATCTTCCGGGTCACGCTGTGCTACCCGCTCAAGAAGGGCACCGCTGACGCAGATGCGATGGCGGACAAGCTTCTCGCCCATTTCAAACGCGCGACGACATACATGGCCGGCCCAATTCGCGTCTTCGTATTCAAGCACCCCTTCGTCGGCATCGGACGTCCAGACGACGACCGTTGGCGGTTGCCGGTTTCGATTCCGTACCTCGCCGACGTTCCCTGACCCGACCACGTAACCCATTTTCGAATACGAAAAGACTCCAGGAGATCCACATGCAGCCCGCAAATACCATCGACACCATCGTCACCTTCGCTCGCGAAGAAATCCCCGGCCAACTCGCTGATGCCGCAACCGGAAAGCGCATGCGTCGGGTCACGATTGACTTGAACCTCGAGCGCGACCAGATCAAGTCCAAGGAAAAGCGGCCAAGCGCCCAGCGATACGACTCGCGCGGTGGTTTCCGCAAGGTCACCGGCAACCTGAAAGTCGAAGTCGCTCCAGGTGACCAGATCGACATCTTCGAGTCTTCGCTGCGCTCGACCATGGTTGCAGGTAAGGACTCCGGAAACGTCGTCCTCACGGCTGCAGCGGACGGAGTCTCGCGTGCTGACGGATCTTTCGCGGCCCTGTTTGAGCCTGGTGCTGTTGTGCGTTTCACTGGCTTCACCGGCAATGCCGTTGCGAACAACGGGAAAAACTTCTTGGTGACGGAACGCACGGCGCTGAAGCTCTTCGGCTCGTTCGTCAACGGTGATGTCACCGTCCCCGGAAATGCTGCCGTCGGCACCGTCAAGGAGCACGGAGGCGTGTGCGAGATGCTGACCGAAGGTCACATCGACACGTCCTACACGGTTCAAATCCTCTACCCGAGCACCGGTATCCGGAAGCTCGCGACGGGTGTCTGCGTCGGTGATTTGAGCATCTCCCTGAGCCCCGAGGGTCTGCTCGAGATGGACGTCAAGCTCCTTGGCATCGACATGAAAACCGAGATCGCTGAGTCGTATTTCACCGATGACGAGCCGATTGGCACTGGCCTTGCTCTGGCACCGGTATCGGGAGCGCTGTACATCGGTGGCCTGCGGAACACCGACATGACGTCGATGCAGCTTGCCGTTACCAACAGCCTTTCGAGCTTTCCCGTGGTCGGTTTGAACCATGCCAAGCACGTCTTTCGCGGCGTGCGCGAAGTGACTGGCTCCTTCACGGAAATCCCGACGGACATCCGTGCGGTCAAGTTCTTCGAAGACGAAGTCGACACGACCGCCTACGGTGTTTTCACCACGTCGCCGGACAAGGCCGCCGACTACGTGGCGCTGGCGATGGGTCGCGCGAAGTTCCTCACCTCGTCCGATGACGACGGTGACACCACGCCGATGCGCGAGGTCAACTTCGAAGGCCTCGAAGGCAACAACCCGCTGCTGAGCAAGTCGGCGCTGACCATCCGCGACAGCCGCTGGACCGTCTGACCTCTTGGGGGCTGGCAGCGCCAGCCCCTCCAGCAATCAAAACTAAGGATTCCCAATGAAACTGTCCGCACTCGACACCCGCACCAAGGCCACCACCGGCGCCGAAATGGAGCTGTTCCATCCCGTCAGCGGTGAAGGCACCGGCATGTTCCTGAATTTGCTCGGCCACGACAGCGATGCCGTGCAGATCGCCGGCACCGAGCTGAAACGCAAGCGGCTGAAGCTCGCGGTCGAAAAGGGCGCCAACGGCATTCCGCACGACGAAGACCGCGCCCTGTTGGCCGAGGCGATGGCCATCGCCATCACCGACTGGCGCAACATCGTCGGTGACGACGGGGTCGAGATCCCGTATTCGGCTCCGCAGGCGGCGCTCATGCTTCGTGAGTACCCAGTGGTCGCCGAGCAGGTCGAAGCCTTCGTCTACAACCGCGCAAATTTCTTGAAGTCCTAACTGAGGAGCTGCTCGCCTTCGTTCTGAACGAAGCCGAGCTACTTCAGCCCCAGAAAGAAGGGCGGCCCCTCCGCGTGCATCTGGAGACACTGGAGAAGTCGCAGAACAGGACGTTTGAACGGCTCCACCGCGAGTGCCCAAAGCATTTCCGCTACCTGTGGGAGATCTATGGCCAGTTGATGATCACGCAGGCGGGGCTCAACCCCATTTCGTATTCGGAAATCAAAGCGTGGTCGGACCTCACCGGCATCGTTCTCAAACCGTTCGAGCTGTCGATCCTTCGACGGATTGAGCGCACCTTCATGGGCCCGACGCTCCGCCAGCTGGAGAGCAAAGCCACCGCCGCCGACAAAGCCCGCGCTCGGAAAGAGCTCGAAGGCGCGAAGCCCCGCAGGGGTTGACATGCCGTTTTCGGGCCCATCCTGTAGAGAACGAGATCGGAAATCATGGACAACATCGCAGGCGTCGGCATTGCCGTAGACAGCAGTTCAGTGCTGAGGGCGGAGAAAGCCCTTGGTAGCTTTGCTGCGGCTGGGGACAGGGCTGTCCGCACGTCCAAGACCTCGCAAACGAGCATCCAGGGCGCCTTCAGCGCGACGTTCGCTGCCGTCAACCGTGGTGGGGCCGCGTTCCGCAGCCACACCGATGCAATCGCCGCATCCGTCCGCCAGTCTCGGCTTTACGAGCTTGCGGCCAGCGGCGCAAATGCGGCGCAGCTGCGCCTGGCTGCCGGCATCCTGAAAGCCAACGAGGCCTACCGCAAGCAGTCGCAGCTCCAGCCGACGGGTCAGCAGCGTGGCCCTGACGGCCGTTTCATCGGCGGCGGAGGTGGCGGCGGCGGAAGCTCCGGTGGTGGCATCGGGCTCGGCACGATCGTCAAGGGCGGCGCGATCGCCATGGCGGCTCGCGAGGTCATGGGTGGTGCCGCTGAGTACCTGCAGACCGCCGACGCAATGGCGTCGATGACGGCGCGCATGTCCATGGTGATCCCGAACGCCATCGCCCTGAAGGATGCTCAGGACGCTCTGTTTGCGTCAGCGCAGAAGACCGGAAGCGGATACCTCGAAGTCGCCGGCATGTTCGCGACGATGATGGGCGCCACCAAGGAACTCGGCGCCGGACAGACCGATGTCGTGAGATTTTCGGAAACGGTGAGCAAGGCCATCAAGCTCACTGGCGCCAATGCGCAGCAGACCAAGTCTGCCATCGAGCAGCTCGGCCAGGCCATGGGCTCTGGTTCCCTGTCCGGTGACGAGCTGAAATCGATCAAGGAAAACGCACCGGGCCTTGCTGCGGCAATCGCCAGCGGTCTGGGTGTGAGCATCGGCAAGCTGAAAGAGATGGGCGCTGAGGGTCAACTGACATCCGAAAAGGTGTTCGGCGCGCTGATGAAGGCCGCCAACGAGGTCGACGCCAAGTTCGACAAGCTGCCCTCGACGTTCGCCCAGGGCACCGAGCGCATCGCCAACTCGGCCAAAGCCTGGATCGATGAGATCGAAAAGATCACTGGTGCCGCCTCTGGCCTGGGTGGCATGCTCACCAACGCCTCGAAGGCGATGGACAGCATCCGCAAGAACGGCCTTGGATCGGTTCTGGGCGGTGACAACGGCGACAACCTGCCGGCCAACCTGGTCCAGGGCGCAACCACGAACGATCTGGGCTACCTGTTCACCCCGAAAGACCGGGCGCGTGTCGCCGCTTACGGATCGCGCAAGGGCGGCCCGAGCGGCATCGTCACTGATCCAGGCAAGCAGCGCGAAAACCTCGTCGCCTTCAACAAGAAGTACGAGACGCCGGCGGAAGCGCGCAATCGCATCACGTTGGAAACCCAGCACCAGGTCGGCTTCGAGAACTTCACGCCAGCGATGGCAAAGCGCATCAACGATGCGCACAAAGATCCGAAGGCAGAAAAGACCCCGAAGACGAAAGGCCTTGACGCGTTCGAACACATGCTCGACGCCGCCAAGCGGGACAACGACGCGTTCGGAATGCCCGAAGTCGAAAAGAAGATCATCGACCTGCAGAACAAGTTCGAGGACTTGAAGGGCAAGGGCGACCCGAACAAGCTGGCCGGCGGCATCCAGCTGCTGCGCGGCACTCAGGCAAAGCACGACGACAAGGTCCGCTCGAACTACAACTTCGAAAAGGGCCTCGAATCCGAAGAACGCGCCCTGCAGCGCGCGAGCGAAGCGTACGGAGACAACGTCGAGCACCAGCGCGCCATGCTGGATGCCAAGCTCATCAAGCAGTCCGAGTTCGACGCCTTCATGAAGACGTCAGTTGCTGGACAGATCGAAACTATCCAGCGCCACACGTCGGTCGAGGTCGCCTCGATCGCCATCCGCCTGGCTGCGGCGCGCACGATCGAAGAGAAGATCGCGCTCGAGGAGAAGATGAGCCAGGTCGTGCAGAAGCAGACCGACGCCGTTGATGCCCTCACGCGCTCGGAGGCGAACCGTGCCCGGGCCGAAGCCGTCAAGATTGCCACCGATCGCAAGGCGGTAATGGACGAGGAGCTCTCGCCGCAGGCCCGCTTCGACAAGCGGAAGGAAGAGCTCGAGAAATTGAAGCTGCCTGAGGACGTGATGGCCAAGCAGCTGCGCCGCGCGTGGGCTGAGGTTGGGGATGAGATCAACAAAGCCGGCAAGTCGATCTCGGCAATGGATGACCTTGGCCGCATCGCTGCGGCTGGCATCAGCAAGAACCTGGGCTCGGGCGTGCGCGCCATGGTGTCTGGCGAGTACAAGGAAATGGGCAAGGCCTGGAGCACGATGATCGAGGACATGCTGTCCGAGGCCATCACCGCACAGCTGATGAAGGCCCTGATGGGCGATCGGCCAGGCTCGGTGGGTGGTGGTGGCCTCTTGGACACCTTCATGGGCTACCTGGGCGGGAGCAGCGGCAAGTCCGGCCCGTCGACGAGCTCGACGGCCAGCGGTGGCTCCGGAGGCGGCAGCTTCTTCTCGAGCGTCATCAGCGGCGTCGGTGGCTGGCTGTCGGGCCTCATGGGCAAGGCTGACGGCGGACGTCCCGCGCAGCGGGAAGCGACCATCGTGGGTGAGAACGGCCCAGAGCTGTTCGTGCCTGACTCGGCCGGCCGCATCACGTCCAACCGCGAGCTGAACAGCGGTGGCGGGGGCTCGTCGTACGCTGGTGCTGGTGGTGGCGGACCGCACATCGAGGTGCGGATCATCAACAACGGCGAGAAGATGGAAGCGCAGAGCCAGACACTCACGCAGACCGACACTGGCTGGCTGGCCGAGGTCATCGTCAGCACGATGGTCAACGACGCCGCCTCGGGTGGCCGGCATGCCCGGCAATTTGAGGGCACGTACAAGCTGAATCGGGCAGCAGGGCTTCCAGTATGAGCGACCCGATCTTCCCGCTCGTCCTGCCGCCCCAGAACCAGGCCAACTACACCATCGCGCCCGACGCTCGCTCGACCGAGATGAAGCTGGACAACGGGGGCCGGCTCATCTGGGCCGTGCGCAACGAAACGTGGTTCACGCACACGATGAAGTGGACCTTCACGCAAACGGAATACGACATTTTCGAAGCCTTCTGCGAAGACGTGCTCGACGCGTATTCGTTGCCGTTCATCTGCCCCTGGAGCGATCGCCAGGGCGGCCTGGTCGCGCAGCGCGTGATGTTTGCCGAGGAGCCGGAAACAACACTCAAAGACAACCTGAGCTATGAGGTGAGCGCCTCGCTGATGACCGCTGGCGCCCCAATGGGCGAGTTCGGCTACTTCGTCAACGTTGACGGGACCAGCGGTGGCGTTGATGAGGTCGACACCGGCGGCGGTGCCCAGGATCCGAATCGTGAAATCCACCTGAGCAATCGCACTCTGCGGCTTCCCAACCTGAATGGCCCGCTGTATTTCAGCATCCGCCTGGACGGCAAGCTTCAGACCTACGACGTGACGTATGGAGCGAACTTCATCGTTGTCGGTGAGTGGAAGGCGGCTTCGAACAACACCCCGTCGGCGCAGTATTCGTATGCGATTTCTCTCGAGATCGTGGATTGGCGCGACTACGCAGGGCAGAAAACGCAGATTCCGCCGACGGTCTACGGTGGCGGTGACCAGAACATCCTTCAGATGTCGGCCTCGGTGAACTCGATCACCAGCACCAGAACGATGGCGATCCAGGCCAACAACGCGTTTCCGTACTTGAAATACCGAGCCACCGTGAAGATCACCGACACGGTCTCTGGTCATCAGGAGACAGGGATCTACACGCTCATCGCTGGAGTGGAGCCAACGCCATGAGAGCTGAACATTACCCGGCACACCTTCCGTACATCGCCTCCTGGTCATCCAAGCCGGCGCCGCGGTCCAAGGTGTCGAAAGAGAGGGGGATGGCCCGTGCCGTGTCCCGCAAGCGCATGCGCATCGACAGTGTGACTTGGGACATCAGCGACGCAGACGCGCCTGCCTTCAATCACTGGTACGACGTCGACCTGCTCGAAGGGCAATGCAAGTTCGCCATCGTGCTGCCTGGCGCTGGTGGTTGGATCGCCCGCATCGCGCGGTTCGTGCCTGGAACTGTTTCGTTCGACTTGATCGAGGGCAATGGCTTCATCTGCAATGCGCAGCTGTTTGTCACCGCGCCAGCGAGGGACTGAGGGGGCTTGACACGCCAGGTTCGATGAGAACCTGTCTTCATGCCCATTCAGTACGACGAGCCGCTTTACGGCATCTCAATTTCCGTTGCCGAAAAGGAAGCGATCGCGCATTCCCCGGCGGCGAAGCCGCGCATCACGACCATCACCTTCGAACACCCCACCTTTCGGGATGACGAGGGGAAGCCAACAGGCTTGTACCTGGTGGCCCAGCGCAAGCCGTTCATCGGCACACTCGAGGCCGACGCTCCCCATAAGGGCGGCCAGCAGGTCGAATTTCAGCCAGCGCCCATCGAGTATTTCGGCCCGAGAGAGTCGGACGAAGGACGGTCGCCAGACATCAAGCTGAAGGTCAGCAACCTTTCGAAAGAGGTGATCGCGCACATCCGTCACGCAACGATGGGCGACTCCGTGGTCGAGATGATCGTTCGGACCTACTACGAGTCCGACACTTCGAAGCCGCATGAAATGCCGCCTCCGAAGATGGATGTCGGACCCGTTTCTTTCGATCGCGACACAATCACGATCACGGCAAGCTTCGGCTTCCTGGTGAATGCGCCGTTCCCGCTTGGCACCTACTCGCCAAGTCGGTTCCCTGGCCTGATGCCCGGAGGCTGACATGCACTGGGCAATGAGCTACATCGGCAAGCGATGGGAAAAGGGTGCCACCGGCCCCGAGACCTTCGATTGCCGCGGCATGACCTACGACGTCCAGCTGCGCGTCTACGGCCGTGTGGTGCCCTGGTTCGAGATCCCTGTCGCCGACACGCCCGAATTCCGTCGGGCGCTCAACGACCTCTGCCGAAGGTCTAACTGGCATCGCCAGCCCGACGGTTGCCAAGAAGCCGATGGCGACATCGTCGTGATCGGCACACCCGATGGACCCCACGTCGGAGTCGCGATCGAGGCGGACGGCGACGTTGGCTTGCTGCACTGCGTCGGCACGGTGGAGGCCCCTGAAGACGTCAGGTTCACCCCAATGGACGACATCCGCTTCACGTACGGCCCGTACGAGGTCTGGCGTCACGTTGAAGGCGTTGCATGAAACCCTCTCTTCTCCAATCCCTCGTCACCAGTCTTCCTGGGAATGTTCCCCGCGTTCGGCGGCTCATCAACATCGCCTTGCCTCAGCCGAAGGTCGTCTGGGTCGCCCCAGAAACGCTTCCGGAGACATTCCTGAAGACGGAGGTTTCTTCCGCGATCGGGCAAGCGCTGGCGATCAGAAAGCAGGCCATCGTCGCGGTGCTCGACAACCCGATGAAGGTTTGCGTCGACGAAGACGACTTCCGCCCGGTTCCGAAAGGCGCAACGATCGCGAGTTTGGTGCCCGACACCACGCACCCGGTGATCTGTACCGTCGACGGAAAGTGCATTTCGCGGTCGCAGTGGCACGTGCGCGTGCCGGCTGGCGCCATCGTGATTTTCCAAGTGCTGCCTCTGGGCGGCAAGGGCGGATCCAACCCGCTGCGCGCGTTGCTGCAGATTGCATTGATGGTTGGCGTGGCCTTCTTGGTGGGTCCTGCTGTCTTGGGTCTTACTGGCATCACCGCCTCGTTGGCCAGCGCCGGCCTGATGGCTTTGGGATCGTTGCTCATCAACGCCCTTGTGCCGCTGCCGAAGACGACCAACGCTGAGTCCAGCTCGGTGAGCTCGAACTACTCCATTGCGCTGCAGGGCAACTCCGCGCGCCTGGACGGCGCGATCCCAGTGCCCTACGGGCTGAATCGGATGTTCGGCGACTTCGCAGTGCAGCCGTACTCGGAGTTCGTGAATAACGAGCAGTTCTATTACGCGGTGATGTGCCTTGGGTACGGCCGGCAAGAGATCAAGCGCCAGTTGATGGCCGACACGGCGTTGGCCAACTTCAAAGACGTCACCACCCTGGTCGTTGGCCCGGGGAATGGCAGCCTGGGCAGCCAGGCCCTCATCGACACGTCGATGATCACCTCCGAAGAGGTGAGCGGCCAAGAGCTCAACGACGTGTCGAACTGGGTTGGGCCCATCACGATTTCACGTGCCGGGTCAAAGACGACAGATGCCTACGCAGACATCATTGCTTCCAAGGGCGTTGGCCACGCCGAGGACAACGGCGACTTGAGCACGCGGACGTTGACGTTTGAATTTCAGGTACGCGAACTCAGCGACATGGACGATCCGGTCGGCGACTTCATCACGTTGCGCCACCCGGTCACCAATCAGCACTACTCGATCACCGGCAAGACCCAGCAACCCCAGCAGGTCAGCTGCCACTACGTGCTGCCCGAAGCCAAGCGCTACGAGGCTCGCATGCGGCGCGTCGGCGCGTATTCGGAAGAAGCGCGCGACCTGAACGACATCGTGTGGGCCGGCCTGCGCGCCAGGCTGACGACGCCCGGCATCATCGAAAAGCTCGACCCTGAGCTGACCTACTTTTTGATGAAGATCCGCGCATCGAAGCAGCTCAACGGGCAAACCCAGCGCAAGGTGTCGGTCGTGTCGGAACGGAAGATCCCCTACTGGGATGGAACGAACTGGCTCTGGGTCCACGACGGCGACCATCACCGAAACCCGGCATGGATCTGTGCTGACATTCTGCGCAACCCGATCTACGGCAAAGGGCTCAAAGATTCGGAGATGGACCTCCCGTCGATCGCCAAGCTTGCCGCAGTGTGCAAGGCGCGCCAGGACCGGTGCGACATCATTTTTGACACGCGAACGACGGTCTGGGAGGCCTTGACGCTGGTGGCCCGCTGCGCGCGCGCCACCCCGGTGCTGCGCAACGGCCGGGTCAGTTTCGTGCGCGATGCTCCGCTGACGATGCCGGTGGCCAACTTTTTGATGGGCACGAACATCGAAGAAGGTTCGTTCTCGCAAGACCTGATCACGCCAACCCGTGATGGCCCTGACGCGATCCGCCTGATCTACCGCGACTCACGCTTCTGGGCCGACCGCACCGTGATCGGGCAGTATTTCAACGGCGCCGTGTATGCGTACCCCGAGTTCGTGAGGCCCGCCGGCGTGCCTCCACCAGCGAAAACGGTGGACCTGCGATTCCAGGGCATTTCTGGCATGAGCCATGCCCTGCGCGAAGTCGCGTACGTTGTGGCAACCAGCCGCTGGCGCAGAGAGCTGATGTCGTTTCAGACGGGCTTGGCAGGAACGCTTCCGAGCTACGGAACCTTGATTTCTGTCCGGCATGACGTGTTGGGTGTGGGACAGGATGCCACCGTGATGATGTGGGATGCCGCCACGCTCACGTTGCGTGCGGACCAGGAACTGGTCTGGAAGTCAGGTGTCTCGCACTACGTCAGGCTCGTCAACCGCCGAGGCGCACTGGGTCCATCGATCGCGGTGACGAAGGGGGTGACGGCGGATCTGATGATCCTTGCAGCGAGCCCGACCGCCGGAAAGTCGACAGATGAAAGGCCAATCTGGGAGCCTGTGGAGTACGACGATAAGTTGCTCGACCCCACCGGCCTGGTGTTTGGGCCGCTCAACGAAGAGACTGCGCTGGTCCGCGTGAAGTCGATCGAGCCGGCGCCCAACGATCGCACCAAGATCACCGCGCTCGTCGAGGACCCGATCGTTCACCTGGTCGACAACGCGTACCTGCCGATCAACAACGCGCCGCAGGACCTCCGCGACTACGGAAACATCACCAACGCGGTGATGCCTGCCATGAACGCCTACATGTGACCTGGCTGGGGGCTTGACACGCCGGTTTCGGTGAGAACCTGTTCTTAAAGCAGATCCCTCACCGAGCCCACCCATGTCCGAACCCTCAAACCTCAATCAGCGATTCGACCGACTCGAATCGAAGGTTGACGACCTCACCACAGTCCTTCGGGACCTCGTCCGCGTCGAAGAGCGCCAACAGGCGCAAGCCGTCCAGCACGCGCAGCTCGACGCACGCGTGACCGACCTCGCGAAGGCGAATTCGGACACGAAGGCGCAGCTCAGCGCCGTCAGCGGGAAGGTTGACCAGTGGGTCAACCGCGGCGTCGGCCTGTGGGGCGGCACGGTGGCCCTGTGGGCAATCCTGACGAACGCCACCGTGCGCAAGATCTTTTTCGATTGAAGGAGCCAGAAATGGAAGACAAGAAGAACCCTCTCTACCGCTGGCGCTACTGGGCCATGCTGGCCATCCCGTTGATCGCCATCATCGTCACCGCGTTCCTGAGCCCCGATGGCTGGCGCGACCCGGTCGTGAAGATGGCTGGCATCGCCTGGTCGGCCATCGCGCTGGCGCTGGCTCACAGCGGCCGCAAGGCGTTGTTCGACTACGCACACGGCCGCGACGCTTGGCTGGAGTCGCTCAAGCACCCCATCGGCGCCGGTCTCTCGTTCCTCGGTCTGTGCCTGGTCACGTGCGTGCTATTCCTCGGCCTGGTGAGCTTCGCCCGAGCCCAGCCCGTGCCTGAGCGTGCGATCGCCATGGCGCCGCTGCTGGTGCAGGAGATCGACGGCTACTGGCCCTCGATGCCATACCGGTCGTACCTGGGCTCGCTGATTGAGAAGGAAACCTGCATCACGCTGAAGCACAAGGGGTGCTGGTCGACGACGGCCCGCCTGAAGACCTCCCGAGAGGAGGGCGCCGGCCTCGGCCAGATCACTCGCGCCTACGACGCGAACGGCGTGCTCCGGTTCGACGCGCTGGCCGAGACCAAGGCGATGGCCCCTGAGGCCCTCCACGAGCTCACGTGGGCCAACGTGTACACCCGCGCGGATCTCGGCGCACGCGCCATCCTGGTCAAGTTGAAGGACTGCGACAGCCGCTTCACTGCCCTGAAGGTGAGCGACAGCTTCGAACGGATGAGCTTCTGCGATGCCGCCTACAACGGCGGCCTGGGCGGCGTCCAGAACGACCGCAAGCTGTGCAACCTCACCAGGGGCTGCGACGCGTCCAAGTGGTTTGGCCATGTCGCCAACACGAGCAACAAGTCCCGCGCGAAGTGGCAAGGCTACGGCCTGAGCGCCTTCGACATCAACCGAACGCACGTCCTTGCGACGGTGCCGCTGGAGCCGCGGCGCAAGCGCTACGTGCCCTACCTTGGAGCATGACATGACCAAATTCTTGGGGCTGATCCCCGACATCGTCTGGGCCATCGCTGTCGCTGCCCTGGTCGCTCTCGGAATTACGCAATCGATGCGCCTTTCCAGCGCACGGGTCGACTACTCGACCGCGCAAACCACGATCGCGAATCAAAAAACGGCGGCGGCCAAGCAGTCCGAACGCGTTGCCACGTTGACGAGAGAGGCCTCTGAGGCCAACCGAAAAATCGAGGCCTTGCTGGCTTCAAAAGCCAAGGAGATCGCTGATGTTTACGTCCAAGAAAAAGCCCGCACTGAAGCTGCTGTCGCTGTCGCTCGTGCTGATGTGCGTGGGTTGCGCCAGCAGCTTGCCGACTACGCCGCCGGCACAGGCGGAACCGGTGGCAGCGCCGCGAATGCCAAAGCTGGACTCAGCGCTGGCCAAAGAGCCGTTGCCCTTGGGGGCGTACTTGGAACGTGCGCAGACACGTCGCTCAGCGATGCTGGAGAGCTTGAAGATCTCGCCGGCCAAGTGAGAGGGCTGCAGAACTACTGGGGCCTCACAGGAGATCACCGGTGAATACGGGATCCACCAAGGAGGGTTCTCAAAGCCGTGACAGGGGTCGGAAGGCAAGGAAGCGGAAAGGCCTTGAATGGGTCAACCGGTTTGTCTTCAAGAACCCTGTCTACATTGCTCTCGCTACGTCCGAAAAGGCCTTCAAGCGCGAGTTGAAAAAGCTTCGCGTCCCAGTGGGGGACGCGAAGTTTCCGTCCGGCACCTCGCTGGCGTGTGTCATCGAGCTGGAGAGAGCTGGTGGCGGACGTGTCGCCTTGGTCTGCGTCACGCCTCGCGGCAAGCGGAGCAAGGCCGAGATGTTGGGAACGATTGTTCACGAGTCGGTGCACGTCTTCCAGTCGATCTGCAGCTACATCGGCGAGCGAAACCCCTCCATCGAGTTTGAGGCGTACAGCATCGAAGGGATCGTCAAGACCCTCCTCGAGTCGTACCACGACCAGACCGGTGATTGCCTGGTATGAAGACTTCTGCCTTCGTCACCGTGTGCCTCCTTGTGAGTGTCCTCCTTGGTTTCTGGCGCCCGATCCTGTCTTTCGTCCTGGGCGAGTGATGCAGAAAAGACGCTTAGGGTTAGTACCTAGAAAATAATGTGGAAATAGCTCTATAAGAGCTATTGCCGTGTTATACTTGAGTCATCAAAGCAGCCCACCGCAGCTTGTACCTCCCAAGGAGATGTACCGTGCAAATTACTCAGACCCTGGACCGCGTTGAAATCAGTTTTCCCTTCGCCCTGAAAGACGCCTTCAAAGAGGCTTTCAAGGGTCACTACAAGTGGGATGCCAACAAGCGCGTCTGGTCCGTGCCCCTGTCCGAGGGTGCCCGCCTGCGCCAGTGGGCGCAAGAAGCCGACACGGCGACGCAGGAGGTGATCGACCACTCTGCCAACCTCCTGACCACGTACGAGCTCGACCGCGTCCGCGAAGAGATCAAGGTCGTTCGCGCCGAGACCGCCGTCGCCGTGGCAGCAACCACCAGCGCCAGCAAGGCCCTTGAGATGATCCAGGCGGCCAAGGCCGAGCTGGCAGCCACCAAGGCCGCCCACGCCGCTGCACAGGCCGCGTTGGCCGCCGAGCGCGCTGTGGTCGAGAAGAGCCTGTCAGAGGTGATCGACTTCAACACGACCCGGCTGGCCGGTCAGACCGTGCAGAACAGCGTCAGCCGCACCGTCATGCGCCAGCGTGCCATGGACTTCCTCGAGCACTCGCAGGGCCTCCTGCGGGCTGCTGGCCTGGTCTGTGTGGCCATCCGGAAAATCGTCTCCGGCAACCCCGCTGACGCTGGCGACTGGTACGAGGTCGAACGGACCTAAAAGAATTTCTCGATGACGTCGCAGCCGCGAAGGACGAACGTCATCGTCACGCCAAGGGCGGCAAGCACTGGGAATACCCAGTGCTCCTTCATCCACTCGCCGAGCACTGCGGGCGTGAAGCCGTACTGCTGGAAGATGTTCGAGTTCGTTTTGATGCTCTTACTCGACGTCCGCTCAAAGATGTTCGCCAGCGTGTCCAGCTTGCGAAGCGTGGATTGGTGCAGCTTGACGAACTCCTTGTTGTCCCAGGCATCGGCTTCCTGCTTGCCTGTCAAGAAGTCTTTGGAGCCAATCTTGTTTTTCTCGATCAAGGTCTCCAGCCGGGGATGGCCGATGTAGCCAAGGCCGTAGAGCGACACCAGCGCGCGGGAAAGGTCGAATTTCCGATCTTCAGCGACGGGGATTGGTGTTCCGCCAAGCACTCGGAACCGGTGCTCGATCGCCGCGAAGCCGTAATTCACGTCACGCATGTTCCAGTGAATGAACGAGCAGTGAGGGTGGGTCCGGACATACTCGAAATACTCGGTGAGCATCTGACGTTCGAGATCGTCGTAGTGATTTGAAATCTGATCGAACGGGATTCCCTTTCGCTCAGCGACCTGGTGAACAGAGAACGAATCGGTCTGAGCGGAAAAAAGGTTTCTCACACCGATCGAGGTAACCCTCGGCGTCTTACCGTCTGTTTTGTCGTAAAAGCTCTCGCACGAGTAATGGATGACAAGCGTTGAATCCGCTTTGTCTGTCAGCGCCTCCATTTTCTCGACCACCTCTTTGCGCCGCTTCAGGCGCTTGAGTTCACTTCCCATTTGAATCCTCCTCGTTTTCGTCGATCGTAACCGGCACGGGCGTGGGGGCTTGACACGCCGGATTCGGTGAGAACCTGTCTTCAACAGGACCTCGCCGATGAACATCCAGCCCGCCGTCTACAACCCAGTCATCCCGCAAGGGGTCACTGTGCGCCTGCGCTTTCGCTCGGTCAGCCCCAGCGTGCCGGCGACGTACACCAACGGCAAATGGATCGACGACGCAACCGGCCTCGAGCTCGATCCGTCGCTGGTCGTCGCCAATGACCTGACCGGCAAGGAGGTCCGCGCCGCCGTGCGCCGTCGGCACTCCGAACCGACCCCGGCCATTTCGTTCACGGAAGCCAGCGGAAACGTGTTCCTGGACCCGCTGACGGGGATTTACGGCATCGACTTCAAACCCGCTGCAACGTCCGCGTTGAACAGCGCCACCGCAGCCAGCCACCAAAAATCCCCCGAATTCGATTACGTCGTCGACGAAGCCGGCGCCGTGGTTCTTCGCGCTTCGAAGTGGGTCTACGACATCGAGATCTTTGACCCCGTCACCGGAGAAGTCTCGCGCCCGATCAACGGACTCATCACGCTGACCGCAGAGGTCACACGCTGATGTCACAGCACTTCGTCGAGGTCTACGCGCCAGCCACCCAGGGCACCGTCCTGGTGGGCTCTGGCGGTGCCGTGGAGCTCGTCAACCCAACTGCCGTGGTGGAGGTCGTAGAGGCCGCCACGACGCCTGCGGTGGTCGAGGTGATCACTGCAGGGGGCCAAGGTCCGCCTGGCCCCGCCGGACCGCCGGGCGATGCGTCAACCGACGACCTTCTCGCCATTTACCGCCTCGCGAGGGGCTGACCCTTTTTTGATTTACCGGAGAACGACATGACCTTTCAAGCCCGCCTTTCCGCGACTCTCACCGAGATCGCCACCGACGTCAAAGCGCTGCGCCTTTCGCGCGGCGATCTGAACGCCTTGCCGACCGCCAACAAGACCAGCCTCGTAGCGGCCATCGTTGAGCTGCGCGGTCTGATCGTGGAAGCCGGCGCCGTCATTGACGACGACGCTGCAGGCACCGACGATGCGGTGACCTACTCGGCCGCGAAGATCAGCGACTTGATCGCTGCTGGCATCGCCCTGGCGAAGGACGAACTGCGCGGTGGTGCTGGCGCTGCGATGGACACGTTCAAAGAGCTCGAAGACGAGCTTGCCAGCGGATCGACCGCTGCGGCTGCGATGGCTCTCGCAATCAACAACCGGGTTCGCTTCGACGAGCCGCAGGTCCTGACCGCTGGCGAAAAGCTTCAGGCATGCCAGAACATCGGCATCGGTGATCCCGAGACCGATTTCCTGGCTCTCTACGTCGCAGCCAAGGCGTAAACATGTCGTTCGCCAGCCGTGTCCAATCGACGTTTGCAGAGATCGCTGCAGATGTGAAGGCGCTGCTCGCCCGCGTCTTGCCGGAAGGGGAAACACCGGGCTACCTCGTAACAACTGACGAGAATGGCAACTACATTTGGGTGCCACCACCGCCAGGTACGGACTCGCTCGGCGTCCCGACCGGCTGGGAAACCGGCCAGGTTCTGACCGGCGTCAGCCCGACCGAATACGCCTGGCGCGCGCCCACCGGAGGCGGCGGCGGCAGCTCTGCGCCGACGACGGTGGTCCGCGGCTTCAGATCGAACGTCGTCGCAGATCCGCCAGACCCACTCAACGCAAGCGGAATCCAGTATTTCTTCAGAAAAGAAGGCCCGGTCGCCGTTGTTGACTACGACGCAGTGAAAGGTGACGCCCTAAGCGGTCCAGCGTCGTCGATTCCGAACTTGACGATGCTTCGATGCCCCGGGACCGGCTGGAAGGGCATCTCGCTCACCCTCGGCGCGGTCGTGTACGGCGTGAATTCAAAGTTCTTGAAGAAGCTACAGCAGGGCAGCTGGAAAGGGGTCGCGCGATTCACCTTGGAGAACGAAGACCCGAACGTTTTCGGCAATTTCTTCGTAGGCGCGATTGCTGGAAACGAAGCTGTGGCGGGGGGCATTCGAGGCTGGGAGTACATCAACGGGTCACAGTTCGGCGCATCTGCGATCGCGGGGATCGGCTTTGAATTCACAGACGAGAACGTGCAGTTCGTTTGGTCGTTCAACGAAGAAGAAGGCACGCAGAGAATCCCAACAAGCGTCCACCGGTCTGCGCTCCTCAGCACGATCCACGAAGCTCGTTTCGAGCTGACGGATGACAGGACTGCCCTCATTGCGACCCTGGTCCAGATTCCCACTGGATTGGTTGTGGCTGGCCCAGAGCTGCTTCCTCTGAAAGGCGGAAACCTCGGATACACGATGACGATCGGCCGGGGAGCCCACGCTTTCGACGCAGACGACAACGCCAACAAATACGTTGGCGTCGAACGGCTGACCATGGAAACCGACTACTGATCCAATGCCGAAAAGACCCGGAAACGTTTCATGCAACGTTTCCGGGTGGCTTGTCAAGCTTTTTCGTAAATAAAGCTTGTGCAAAAAAGACGCGCCGCTTACACTTTGTCGCACACCGACTACATTATCAAGAGTTCGACCATGGCCCAAACTTCAGCTTCCCACGCAGAGCGCGCTGCTTCCGTCAACCTGGTCCAGCAGCTCGTCGCTGAAGGCAAAACCAGCCCCACCGAACTCGCGAAACTTGCCGGGGTCCCGCGCCCGACCGTCAAGCGTTGGCTGAAGCAAATTGACGGTGGCATGACGCCCAGGCTCGACGTCGACCGCCACCGCACGCCGGCGCCAAAGGTGCTGCTCCGGGCGCCAGTGGCCAGCGCCTTCGTCCATGCCTCGCCGATCGTCGTAGCGGCCCTGGGAGCGCTCCAGGCCCAGGAGCAGGCCCTTCGCATCAGCGACCGCGCCCGAGAGCGTGCCAAAGCCGCCTTGGCGCTCGACATCGAGAAGAAGGCCCAGAAGGCCACCGCAAAGATCCAGGCCCGCGCAGAGCGGCTGGCGCAGATCGAGCGCGACCTGCCTGGCATCCGCTTGCCTGCGCCAGCGGGCCGGTTGCTGAACCTCACCAGCGGCCATCGCGGTTTGTTCGTCTCCGCCGTCCAGAACGCCACGCCGTTGCACCAGGCATTCGCCGACTCGCTCGATCACTTCCTGGCGTACCACGGGTACGGCGCGAGCATCATTGGGTATCGCTACAAGAACCCCACCAGCCGGGCGCAAGAAGAGGCTGCGGCTGACGACGACTGGTACGACAGCCGCGTTGCCGGTGTGCTCTCTGTCGACCGCCTGCGCGTGTGCAATACGCTCGAGATCTGCGCCGACGTGAAGATCCAGTCGACGACGCCGAATCCTCTCACCGGCCTCGAAGAGGTCCCGGGCCCGCGCAGCGGCATCTTTGGTGGCCCTCGCTACGAGTACAAGACCGTGCCGACGATGACAGCAAACGAGCCGCGCGAGTTAATTTGCACGGGCACGATGACCCGCGCGAACTACAGCGACACGAAGGCGGGCAAGCGTGCCGAAGCCGCCCACCGCGTCGGCGGTGTCGTGATCGAGATCGAGGACGACGGGTTGTTCCACCATCGTCGGATCACCGCCGACGAAGACGGAAGCTTCATCGATTGCGGGGTGAAGTTCACGCCGACGGGTGTCGTGCACGCGGCGCCTGGCCAGTCCTTCGTCGAAGCAATCTACCTGGGCGACGGGCACGTGAAGCACATCGATCCTGTGGTGAAATCCGCGATGTTTGACGGCGCAGATTCGGCGGTTGGCCAGCTCAAGCCGGCGCACCTGATTTGGTCCGACCTGGTCGACATGGACGCAAACAAAACGCGTCACGACCGCCGGAATTTCCTGTTGCAGCATCGCAAGCACCACACCGGCCGCGTGAACGTCCGAAATGAAATCATGGAGGCGCTGGCGCTGCTTGACGAAGTGCTTCCTAAATCGGGCTGCGAGCACGTAATTATTCCGAGCAACCACGGCGACCACTTCCTGGACTGGTTCCATGAAACGGATTGGCGCACTGATCCAGAGAATGCTGACTTGGTATTTGAGCTCGGCGCAGCTGGTATTTCGACAGAGCATTTCGACCCTTTGAAATTCATGGGTCAAAAGTATTTGAAGAAAGCCGATCGCACTCGATTTCTCGATCGCGGTGAATCGATGACAGTCGCTGGCATTGAAGTTAATCTTCACGAGATTGGCCCAAATGGATCTCGCGCGACGACAGCTGGCTTTGCGAAACTCGGTTTTGATTTGATGCGCGGCCACCCGCACAGCCCTGCTGTTGTCGGTCGTGCCACTTCGGTTGGCACGTTGTCGAAAATCCCGATGGCTTATGCCGCCGGATCGCCGTGCGGCTGGACCCACACGAGCGGGATAATCTACAAAAATGGCACGAGCACGCTGATGCGGGTTTTGAAAAATGGGCGGTTCAGGCCAACCTGGGCGAAGTAAATCAAAAAAGGAGCCGTGAGGCTCCTTTTTCTTTGGGTCAGAAGTCAATGTCCGGCGAGGCAAACCAGGCATCCCACGCCCGCTGGCCAGCATCGTCGAGCAGTTCGCGCGCGTCTGGATCGCTGGCGCCGCGTAGGTCAAGCGCGAAAAGTGCGAGCTCGGGAAGATCCAGTTCTTGGCCCTTGGTTCTGCACCGCCACATCATGCCGAGCTCTGGATCGACCCGCGTTTCATGCAACACGAGGACGACGCGGCCGCAGCCATTAACAGGCCTGATCACCAGCGCGCTGGTGTGTTCTGAGACTCTCATAAACACCCTTCATTAACACCCAGATAAGACTCCCATTAACTAAGGCATTCACAGAATAAACACGAAAATAAACATCCCGGTAGTTCTACCATTAACGTACACACAGGGACCCTTTTTTTCACCAAAACGCATGTTGAACAGACTTACCACTTGGCGTGCTTTTCGTGCGGTTTTTCGGCGCTTTGCAAGCGTCTTTTTTGTGACGCGCGTTGAGGCGGATCGAAAGGCGTACATCAGGTCAAGCATCCACTCGAAGACACCAGCAGCAGATCAGCTGGTGCGGATGGGCGATGACTTTTCTGCGAGGGTGACGAACCGTTGATCGTCGAACGGGGAGGGAGCGGGGACACCACCAAGAGGTTCTTGGGTGACGAGGGAAGAAGTCGCAGGAGTGGATGCGAAGAGACGTTCAAGGATCGCGCCGATTCTGGTTTCTTCTACAAAATCACGAGCCATTTACTTCTCCAGGAGGAGGCGAAGTGCCTTCCGTGCCTTAATCGCTCTCTCCATTTTCGGCGAATAATCGACTTCGTTATCCATCGCTGCCGTGACCGGATCGAGACCGCGAGACTCACAATAATCCCGGAAAATACCTGGAAAATCGTTCGCGGATCTTCCTGGTTGTGGCTTGAAGAGGTCCGAATCCGGAATGAATTCGGCATCGTTCATTTGAGCCACCACTTCGGCTGATTGAGGGTTCGAATACCTTGGGCGTAGTGCTTTTGGTCTTCGGTGAGTGGAGCCATGATTTTGTTTGGCGGTCCGAATTCCTCTTCGAGAGCGGCCATTACCTCTGCGGTGCCGGCTTCACGGCGCCGGCGATCGCATTCGGAAAATGCCTCCGCGAAACCGGAGTTGTGCATCCGGATTAGAAATGCATGGTCGGTTTGATTTTCCATTTGGAACCTCTGCTCAGAAGAGACTATTTTGTCATAGCGTCCGTTGTATGTAAAGAAATGGCCGAGATTGGCCGCTCTTTCAGAATCCCATTTTTCTCGCGGCTGGCGCTGGTGCAGTCCCGAAATCCTCAGCCTCGACGAAGTGACGATTGCGAGCCAAGGCTTTGCCGATCGCCATTGCGCTGCGAGTCTTGAATTCGCGCGCGGAGAAGCGTTCGACTGCGTGGCTAATGACCGAACGCGAGATCTGATTTGCGAAGTCGGTGAGCCTTGTGTCGTAGACGACGCTCGCGAAAATCGTCTCGAACATGCGCTGGGTCTCGGCAGCGGTTGGGGCTTCGACGTGGACGACGTGGAATCTCGACAAGATTGGTTTCGGGATCGTGTCGAGTTCGTTGGCGGCGGCGATCCACCGAACATGGCTTGCGTCGACACGCAAGCCTGGCATTGACTGGTCTTCGAACGTCTTCGCGCTCTCGAGCTCAAGGAGGCTGTAAAGCGGTCCCAGCGGGTTGTAGCGGAGATCGGCTCCAGCCTTGTCCAACTCGTCCAAAAACGCCACGGGACCAGCAGTGGCCGGCACGCCTGAGCGCCCGAACGCGAGGGTTTTGAACAATTCCCCGGGGGCTGAATTGCCCCAGTGCGTGGCGAGCCCGTCGATGCTCGATCCTGCAGTGGCGCTGGCCATGTCGACCTTGAATTGGGGGGTCTTGAGCACGTTGGCGATGAGGCTGCTGAAGTAGCTCTTGCCCACTCCCGGCGGTCCGACCAAGAGCATTGGGGCCGGCCTGCAGCGGCCACCTGCCGCGGCGATCGAGAACGATGGCTCTAGCACCTGGTCGATCGCGTCGATGAAGTTCGGGAAGGCTTCTCGCAGTTCGTCAAGCTGTCCCCGCCATGCGGCATTTGGCACAACCACGGGCCGGAAGGTTCCGAGCTCGAGCAGGCGAGCGAGCGTGGCTTTCACGCGGGCTCTTGAGTTCTCGTCAGAACTCAGCGTGGCCACGCTGTCTGCGATCGCGGTAATGTCTTCGAGCTTGAAGACTTCGACTCCGGCCTCGATCTCTGCCTGCGTCTCAACCTTGGGAACCGGCTTCGACTTGGCGAGGTCTTTCATCTGTTTGAGCGCCAGCACGGCGCTCTTGAATTCTCCGCAGTCCGCGCATTTCCACGACCAGCAGTCGCCCCCAAATTCCCTCCTGACGCGCTCGGAGTCACATGCGTCGCACCGGAGGTTGTCGAACAGCAGCTGGATACCGCGGCGTTCAGCGATTGGACGCACTTCGTTGTAGTAGTTCATCTGGACGTCGTAAACGCGGTCCGGCGGCGGACCCTCTGCATGCTCGAACGTCAGGCATTGCTGATCACCGTTCCCAGCCTTTGCCAGGGCGCGATCAAGTTGCGCGAATGGATCTCCGCCTCCGGATGCCGCCGCCGTGTCGGTGTCGTTTTCGTTGTTGTCGATCATGCGGCGGCCTCGCTTACTTCGTGACCGTGGTGCAGTTTTTCAGCGTGTAGAAGTGGCTGCCCTCAGCTCCTTCTTCGTGTTTGACGATCTCGGCCACCACGGTGCCGCCTTTGAAGCCGGTGGAGGAGGTTTGGCAGATGAAGCCAATCTCGTCAGCCTTCTTGACGTAGTAGTCCTTTGACCCACCGCTGAATGGTTTCAGGTCGAGCCTTACCGTGTGGAACAAGACTTTGTTCGACACGATTCGCTCACCCCCCTCAAGCTTTTCGTACTTGCGGGCCTCGCGAACGAGGTCGGTGTAGGTGAGGGGGGCCTGCTGGGCGATGGCGTGGCCGACCGTGACGATCGAGACGGCGGCGGCGATGCAGAGAGCAATTTTCATTTCAGCTTTCGGTAGGGTGTGCGACCACCGCAGCCTCGAGGGCTACTGCGATGGGTGCACGGCGTCCGGTACCGAGCTGGAAGAATTGTCTTGATGGACCCCAGATGACGCTTGCCTGGGTGGCGGGTGGCCTTGCGCTCACCGTGTTCGATCAGATGAAGCTTGTGGCCTCACTGAACATCCGACACTTTGATTTTAGATCGACGGGTCTTTTCTGCCTAATCGTCGATGGTGTTGCGTGTACATCCCAACCATCGTCTTCCGCCGTCACCATGCCTCCTGGTGCTGATCCCCATCTTTGTGGTGCTTCCGGCCAGTGTTGATGACTGGCTCTTACTTCGGCATTACCTCAGCCAAAAGAAAAGCCCCTGAGCTATCAAAAAGATAGCATCAGGGGCTTACTGTCATTGGTGCCGGAGAGATGAATCGAACACCCGACCTTCTCATTACGAATGAGCTGCTCTACCGACTGAGCTACACCGGCTTAAGCTCGTGATTATAGCGCGGAGTGGTAGGCTGTGACGCGGTCGACCTCATTTTTAGAACCCAGAATCACGCTGACGCGCTCGTGCAGCTTGGTGGGTTCGATGTCCAGGATGCGCTGGCGGCCGTTGGTGGCGGCGCCGCCGGCCTGCTCGATGAGCCAGCTCATCGGGTTGGCCTCATACATCAGGCGCAGCTTGCCGGCTTTTTCCGGCTCGCGCTTGTCCCATGGGTAGAGGAACACGCCGCCCCGGGTCAGGATGCGGTGCACGTCGGCCACCATCGAGGCGATCCAGCGCATGTTGAAGTTCTTGCCGCGCGGGCCTTCCTGGCCCTGCAGGCATTCGTCGATGTAGCGCTTGACCGGCTCGTCCCAGTGGCGCATGTTGCTCATGTTGATGGCAAATTCCTGGGTGTCGGCCGGAATCTGCACGTTTTCCTCGGTCAGCACGAACGAGCCCTGCTCGCGGTCCAGCGTGAACATGGCCACGCCGTCGCCCACCGTCAGCACCAGGGTGGTCTGCGGGCCGTAGACGCAGTAGCCGGCCGCGACCTGCTTGGCGCCGGCCTGCAGGAAATCGCTCTCGGCCACGGCCTGCGAGCCTTCGGGCTTTTTCAGCACGCTGAAGATGGTGCCGATGCTCACGTTCACATCGATGTTGCTCGAGCCGTCCAGCGGGTCGAACATCAGCAGGTACTCGCCCTGCGGGTAGCGGTTGGGCACGACGTAGATGCTGTCCATTTCCTCCGAGGCCATGGCCGCCAGGTGGCCGCCCCATTCGTTGGCCTCGATCAGCACCTCGTTGGCGATGATGTCGAGCTTCTTCTGGATCTCGCCCTGCACGTTTTCACTGCCGGCCGTGCCCATCACCTCGCCCAGCGCGCCCTTGTTGACGGCCTGGCTGATGCGCTTGCAGGCCCTGGCCACGACCTCGATCAGCAGGCGCAGCTCGGGCGGAATGTGGCCGTCGATGCGTTGCTGCTCGACCAGGTAGCGCGTGAGTGAAATTCTTGAAGACATCGAAACTCCAGTGGAATGGAAAAAAGGGTGGGGCGGCGGGATTGCGCGCCGTCTTTATTGGGCCAGGGCGCGCGTGATCACTTCGCGCGTGTCCTTGCTCAGCGCGGTGCTGGCGGCCACCCGGGCGATCGCCTGCCGGGCGTGGCCGCGGTAGGGCTCGGCCAGCTTGCTCCAGCGGTCCAGCGCACGCGCCAGGCGGGCGGCGACCTGCGGGTTGAGCGCGTCCAGCTCGACCACGCGCTCGCTCCAGAACTGGTAGCCGGCGGCATCCAGCCGGTGAAAACCGGCGGGGTTGCCCTGGCAGAAGGTGCTGACGACGCTGCGGGCGCGGTTGGGGTTTTTCAGGCTGAAGTCGGCGTGCTTCATGAGCTGGCGGATGGCCGGCAGCACGCTGCCGCTGCGGTCGGGCGCGCTGGCCTGCAGGCTGAACCATTTGTCGATGACCAGCGGCTCGTCCTTGAACATGGCGTGGAACTGCGCCAGCGCCGGCGCGGCCAGCGCGTGGCTGCTGGAGACCAGCGCGGCCAAGGCGTTGAAGCGGTCGGTCATGTTGCCCGCGTCCTTGAAGCGCTGCAGCGTCTTGCCCGGCCAGACGGCGTCGCCGCTGGCGCGCGCGGCCAGGCACAGGTGCGTGAGCGCCATGCCGGCCAGCGCACGCCGGCCGCTGGCGTGCGCATCGGGCGTGTAGGCGCCGGTGTCGTGGTGGGCCGCGTACACCGCTTCCCAGTCGGCCTTGAGCGCCGTGGCCAGCTGCTGGCGCATGGCCTCGCGCACGGCGTGGATGCGCTGTGGGTCGACCACGTCCAGCTGCTCGGCCAGGTAGGTTTCCGAGGGCAGGGTCAGCACCAGCTCCTTGAAGGCCGCGTCCAGCCCGGGGTGGCGCAGCACCTCGCGCATGGCGCCGATATAGGCATCATTTAGCACGCTGGCCCAAGCGCCGTCTGGGCTTTCAGCTATGGAATTGATAGCAGAAATGGCCTGGTTCACCGCCAGGCGCTGGCCGGCTTCCCAGCGGTTGAACGGGTCGCTGTCGTGCGCCAGCAGGTGCAGCAGCTGCGCATCTAGGTAGTCGAATTCCAGCACCACCGGCGCGGTGAAGCCGCGCAAGATGGAAGGCGTCGGCTCGGCGTCCAGGTTGACGAAGGTGAAGCGCTCGCTCGCCTCGGTCAGCACGGCGGTGTGCGTGGCGCCCGGCAGGGGCGCGGCGTCGCCGGCCAGCTGCAGCGGCAAGTCCCGGCCGTCCGCGCCCAGCAGGCCCAGGCCGACCGGGATGACGAACGGCGCCTTGTGCGGTTGGCCCGGCGTCGGCGCGCAGCTTTGCGTGAGCGTGAGCGTGTAGCTGCGCGCCTCCGCGTCGTACACGCCTGTCGCCTGCAGGCGCGGCGTGCCGGCCTGCGCGTACCAGCGCTTGAACTGCGGCAGCAGGCGCGCCAGGCTGGAGTCCGGGTTGGCGTCGGCAATGGCCTGCGCGAAGTCGTCGCAGGTCACGGCCTGGCCGTCGTGGCGCGCAAAGTACAGCGCCATGCCCTTGGCAAAGCCGTCGCGGCCCACCAGTGTCTGCATCATGCGCACGACCTCGGCGCCTTTTTCGTAGATGGTGACGGTGTAGAAGTTGCTGATCTCGATGTAGCTGTCGGGGCGCACCGGGTGCGCCATCGGGCCGGCGTCCTCGGGGAACTGGGCGGTGCGCAGCACGCGCACGTCCTCGATGCGCTTGACGGCCCGGGCCGAAGGCTCGAAGCACAGGTCCTGGCTGAACTCCTGGTCCCGGAACACCGTCAGCCCTTCCTTGAGGCTGAGCTGGAACCAGTCGCGGCAGGTGACGCGGTTGCCGGTCCAGTTGTGGAAGTACTCGTGGCCGACGACGCTCTCGATGTTGGAAAAATCAACGTCGGTGGCGGTGGCCTGGTTGGCCAGCACGTACTTGGTGTTGAAGATGTTCAGGCCCTTGTTTTCCATCGCGCCCATGTTGAAGTCGCTGGTGGCGACGATCATGAAGCGCTCCAGGTCCAGCGGCAATCCAAAGCGCGCCTCGTCCCAGGCGACCGAGTGCATCAGCGACACCATGGCGTGCTCGGTCTTGTCCAGGTCGCCCGGGCGCACGTAGACCTGCAGCAGGTGCTCCTTGCCGGCGCGCGACGTGATGCGCTGCTCGCGCGCGACCAGCTGGCCGGCCACGAGCGCGAACAGGTAGCTCGGCTTGCGGTGCGGGTCGACCCACTTGGCGAAATGGCGCGCGCCGTTCGGGCCGTCGTCCAGCGGCCCGTGGGCCACCAGGTTGCCGTTGGACAGCAACACAGGGTATTTGGCCTTGTCGGCCCGCAGCGTGACGCTGTAGCTGGCCATCACGTCCGGGCGGTCGAGGAAGTAGGTGATGCGCCGGAAACCCTCGGCCTCGCACTGGGTGAAGAACGAGTCGTTGCTGACGTACAGGCCCATCAGCTTGGTGTTCTTGGCCGGGCAGGTGGTGGTGAAGATTTCCAGCTCGAACGCGTCGGGCAGGTCGCACAGCACCAGCTGGTTGCCTTCGAGCTTGAACGACGTGCCCTGCCCGTTGACCAGCACGCGCGCCAGGTTGAGTTCCTCGCCGTCGAGCCTGAGCGGCTGCGCCGGCACCTCCGGGTTGCGGCGCAGCACCATCTTGTTGAGCACACGCGTTTTGGCTGGGTCCAGGTCGAAACACAGGTCCACGGTGTCGATCCAGTAGGCCGGGGCCACGTAGTCGGCGCGGTTGATGACCGCAGCGCCCGGTCCCGTTCCGTGATCATCAATCATGTGCAACATGGCGACTTCTTCCTTTTGGTTGTTCTTGAAAACTCACACGCGCGGCACGCGGCCGGCCGCTAGACGCCTTGCTTGAGCGACGCCTCGATGAACGGGTCCAGGTCGCCGTCGAGCACCTTTTGCGTGGCCGAGGTTTCGTAGTTGGTGCGCAGGTCCTTGATGCGGCTGTTGTCCAGCACGTAGCTGCGGATCTGGTGGCCCCAGCCGACATCGGTCTTGTTGTCTTCGAGCTTTTGCTGCGCCTCCTGCTGCTTGCGCAGCTCGAAGTCGTACAGGCGCGAGCGCAGACGCTTCCAGGCCACGTCGCGGTTGCTGTGCTGGCTGCGCCCGTCCTGGCACTGCACGACGATGCCGGTCGGGATGTGCGTCAGGCGCACGGCCGAGTCGGTCTTGTTGATGTGCTGGCCGCCGGCGCCCGAGGCGCGGAAGGTGTCGGTGCGCACGTCGGACGGGTTGATCTCGATCTCGATCGAGTCGTCGATCTCGGGGTAGACGAACACGGAGGCAAACGAGGTGTGGCGCCCGCCCGAGGAGTCGAACGGCGACTTGCGCACCAGGCGGTGCACGCCGGTCTCGGTGCGCAGCAGGCCGAAGGCGTACTCGCCTTCGATCTTGATGGTTGCGCCCTTGATGCCGGCGGTGTCGCCGGGCGACTCGTCCTCGACGGTGGTCTTGAAGCCCTTGCGCTCGGCATATTTCAGGTACTGGCGCAGCAGCATGCTGGCCCAGTCGCAGGCTTCCGTGCCGCCGGCGCCGGCCTGGATGTCCAGAAAGCAGGGCAGCGGGTCGGCCGGGTTGTTGAACATCCGGCGAAATTCCATTTTCTCGACCTCGGCGGCCACCTTGGCGGCTTCGCCCTCGATGGCGCGCATGCCGGCTTCGTCGCTGTCGTCCTTGGACATCTCGAACAGCTCGGCATTGTCGGCCAGCTCCTGCTCCAGCCGGTCCAGCGTGAGCACCACGTCTTCAAGCGACTTCTTTTCCTTGCCGAGCTCTTGCGCGCGCTTGGGGTTGTCCCAGACCTTGGGGTCTTCGAGCGCGGCGTTGACTTCGTTCAGTTTGCGGGATTTGGCAGGGTAGTCAAAGATACCCCCTGAGTTCATTGACCCGGTTGCTCAGGTCCTGGATCTGGTTGGTGATGAGGTTGATGTGTTCTGCGTCCATGGCGATAGGTCCTGTCTTGTAAGCGGGGAAGGGGTCGATCGGCTATTTTCTCACGCCCTGCCGATGCGGGCGCCGGCCAGGGCGTTCAGGCGGCCTGGCCGGCGGGGCCGGCCAGCGGCAGGGTCACCATGAACTTGGAGCCCTGGCTTTCGTGGGCGCGCCAGTCCAGCGTGCCGCCATGGGCCTCCACCAGCTGCCGGCTGATGTACAGGCCCAGCCCCAGGCTGTTGGGCACGCGCTCGAACTGCTCCAGGATGCGCTGCTGGTCCTGCGCCGACATGCCCTTGCCCTGGCTGCGCACCTCGATCCGGGCGCTGCCGCCGGGCAGGCTGCCCAGGCCGACCTCGACCGGCTCGCCCTCGCCGTGGTGCAGGGCATTGCGCAGCAGGTTGACCATGACCTGCTCGATGCGAAACTCGTCCCAGTGGCCCAGGATGGGCTCGCCTTCGGTGTGCACCGAGATATCGGCACCCGCCGCCTCGCCGGCGACCTGCTCGACCGCGCGCCGGACCACCGCGTTCAGTTCGGTCGGCCGGGCGCGGATCGACAGCTCCTTGCTGCGAATCCGCGAAACGTCCACGATGTCGTCGATCAGCTCGACCATGCGCTGGATCTGCTGCTGGTCGCCGGCAAAGATCCGCGCCAGCCCGGCCGGCTCGAACATGGCCGTGTTGCCGCGTTCGAGTTCGAGCTTGCGCTGCTGGGTTTCCAGAAACAGCGTGTTCAGCGGCGTGAGCAGCTCGTTGCCCACGACCGACATGAACTCGTCGCGCATGCACACGGCCTTTTGCAGCTCCTGCTGCGCCGTCTGCAGCTGCGCCAGCAGCGTTTCCTGCTCCTTGCGGCTTTTCTCCAGCGCGGCCACCTGGCGGCGGATTTCAACCCGCTGGCGGTACAGCTCGACGAACACGTTGACTTTGGACTGCACCGCCTGCACGTCCAGCGGCTTGTAGAGAAAGTCCACGGCGCCGGTCTCGTAGCCCTTGAAGGCGTAGTTCGATTCCTTGCCGGCGGCTGTCACGAACACGATCGGGATGTGGCGCGTCTTTTCGGTGCCGCGCATCAGCGCGGCCAGCTCGAAGCCGTTCATGCCCGGCATCTGCACATCCAGGATGGCCATCGCAAATTCATGGTCCAGCAGCAGCGCCAGTGCTTCCTCGCCGCTCGAGGCCCGAAAGACCGTGCGGCCTTCCTGGCGGATCACCGCGTCGAGCGCGACCAGGTTTTCCGACAGGTCGTCCACGATCAGCAGTTTGGCGTTGTTGTTATCTTTCAGCATTGGTTGCTCCCATTTCCAGCAGCACGCTGCGAATGTCTTTGAGGTTGAGAATCAGATCGGGCGGACACCGGTCGATGGCCGCCTGGGGCATCACCGCCGCCAGGGCTTCGGCGGGCTTTTGCACCACGGTCAGACCCCCGAGGCGCTTGATTTTAGCCAGCCCGGCAGCGCCGTCCATGTTGGCGCCCGTCAGCACGATGCCGGCCAGCCGCGCGCCGTAGGCATCGGCGGCCGAGTCCATCAGCACGTCGATCGAGGGCCGCGAAAAATGCACCGGCTCCTCGCAGCTCAACGAAAACGTGCGGTCCGTCTCGATCGACAGATGGTAGCTCGGCGGCGCGAAGTACAGCGTGGACGGCGCGATGGCCTCCTTGTCGGCCGCCTCGCGCGCCGGCAGGCGGCATCGGTTGCCGAAAAGCTCGGCCAGGCGGCTGTGGCGGCCTTCGGGCAGGTGCAGCACCACCACCAACGCCGGGCCGAAGCCGGCAGGCAGGTCGCCCAGCAGGGCCAACAGCGCCTCGACGCCACCGGCCGAGGCGCCGATGGCGACCATCTCGATGCGGCCCCGGGCCGCTGCCGGCAGCAGGCGGCTCATGGGGCGGCGGGCACCCCAGGGCGCTTGCGAAAGATGCGCTCGGCGCGCACCACCGGCTCGAAGCGGCTGGCATGCACCGAAAAATCCAGGCTTTCCTTGCTGCCCAGGCCGAGAAAGCCGCGGTGGCCCAGCGAGTCGTGAAACAGCCCGAGTGCCCGGTCCTGCAGTTTCTTGTTGAAATAGATCAGCACGTTGCGGCACAGCACCAGCTGGGTTTCGGAAAACACGCTGTCGGTGGCCAGGCTGTGGTCGGCAAAGGTGATGTTCTCGCGCAGCGTCTTGTCAAAGATGGCCGCCTCGTAGGCGGCGCTGTAGTAGTTGGAAAACGCCTGGCTGCCGCCGGACTTCTGGTAGTTGACCGTGTGGTTCTTGATGCTGGCCAGGGAAAAGATGCCCTGGCGCGCCTTGTCCAACGAGGTCGGGTTGATGTCGGTGGCGTAGATCAGCGTGCGCTCCAGCAGCCCTTCTTCCTTGAGCAGGATGGCCAGCGAGTAGGCTTCTTCGCCGGTGCTGCAGCCGGCAATCCAGACCTTGATCGAGGCATAGGTGCGCAGGTAGGGCACCACGTGCTCGCGCAGCGCCAGAAAGAAGGCCGGGTCGCGAAACATCTCGCTCACCGGCACCGTCAGGTACTGCAGCAGCTGCAAAAATACCGCCGGCTCCTCCAGCGCGCGGGCCTGCAGCGCTGCCACGCTCGGGTAGCCCAGCTGCGCCAAGGCGTGCAGGATGCGGCGCTTTTGCGAGGCGCGCGAGTAGTCGCGGAAGTCGTGGCTGTAGCGCAGGTACACCGCCTCCATGAGCTGGCGCAGTTCTTCCTCGGTGCAGTCGGGCGCGTGCTCGGGCGCCGGGGGGCGGCCCGGTCTGGAAGGGGAGGCGGGCGTTCTGCTGGGCATGCTTTACAGCCTTTCGAGGGCCGGCATCCACACCCGCAGCAGCGAAAACAGGCGGTCCAGGTCCAGCGGCTTGGCCAGGTAGTCGTTGGCCCCGGCCTTGAGGCACTGCTCTTGGTCGTCCTTCATCGCCTTGGCGGTCACGGCAATCACCGGCAGCTTCTGCAGGGCCGGATTTTGCCGGATCAGCCGCGTCGCCTCCAGCCCGTCCATGCCCGGCATCATCACGTCCATCAGCACCAGCTCGATGTCGGCAATGGTGTCGAGCTTGGCCAGCGCCTCGAAGCCGTTGCGGCTGGTCTCGACCTGCAGGCCCTTTTGCTCCAGCGCGCTGGTCAGCGCAAACAGGTTGCGCACGTCGTCGTCCACCAGCAGCACCTTGCGCCCCTCGAACACCCGGTCGCGGCTGCGTGCGGTCTTCAAGAGGGTCTGCTGCTCGGCGGGCAGGCTGGCCTCGACCTTGTGCAGGAACAGCGTCACCTCGTCAAGCAGTCGCTCGGGCGAGCGCGCGCCCTTGATGATGATCGAGCGCGAGTACTTCAGAAGGTCGGCCTCCTCCGCCCGCGTCAGGCTGCGCCCGGTGTAGACGATGACCGGCGGGAACGAGCAGATGTCGCTTTGCGACATGCGCCTGAGCAGCTCGTTGCCCTGCATGTCGGGCAGCTTGAGGTCCACGATCATGCAGTCAAACACCGTGCCGGCCAGGAGCGCCAGCGCCTGCGCGCCGGTCTCGACTGCGGTGATGTCCACGTCCGGGCCTTCGATCAGCCGCATCACGCTTTCGCGCTGCAGCGCATCGTCCTCGACCAGCAGCACGCGCTTGAGCTTTTGCGCCAGCTTGGCCTCCAGCGTGCCGAAGACCTCGCGCAGCTGCTCGCGCGTGGCCGGCTTGATGGCGTAGCCGACCGCGCCCATCTGCAGCGCCGCCTCCCGCCGGTCGTGGCCCGAGACGATGTGCACCGGAATGTGGCGCGTGGCCGCGTTTTCCTTGAGCCGCTCCAGCACGCTCAGGCCCGAGCGGTCGGGCAGCGCCATGTCCAGCAGCACCGCGTCGGGGGCGAACTGCCCGGCCATGGCCACACCTTCCTGCGCGCTGTGGGCCACCAGGCAGGCAAAGTTGCGCTCGTGCGCCAGGTCAAAGAGGATGCGGGCAAAGCCCGGGTCGTCCTCCACGATCAGCAGCAGGCGGCCGCTGCGCGGCGCGTCACGGTCGTCGGCAAAGGCGGGCCGGGCCGCCGGCGCCTCGGGCGGCGGGGAGGGCGCTGGTGCGGGCGAGGCGTCGGCCAGCTGGGCCAGGCCGCGCCCGGGGGCCGGGCCGGCCGGGCTGTCGGCCTGGGCGCCGCCGGCCGGCTGGCCGTCCAGGCTGGCGGGCAGCACCAGCGTGAAGGTGCTGCCTTCGCCCGGCGTGCTTTCCACCGAGATCGAGCCGCCCAGCAGGGCGCTCAGGTCGCGCGAGATCGACAAGCCCAGGCCCGTGCCGCCATAGCGCCGGCTGGTGGTGCCGTCGGCCTGGCGGAAGGCCTCGAAGATGAGCGCCTGCTGGTCGCGCCGGATGCCGATGCCCGAGTCCTGCACCGCCAGCGCAATGCCGCCGCCGGGCTGTGGCGAGATGGTGAGGTCCACCTGGCCTTCCTCGGTGAACTTGATGGCGTTGGACAGCAGGTTCTTCAGAACCTGCTCGACCCGCTGGCGGTCGGTGCGCACCGCGGCCGGCACGCCGGGCGCCAGCCGGATGTGCAGCGCCAGGTTTTTCTGCCGGGCCAGCGGCTCGAAGGTGTTCCTGAGCGTGTCGGCCAGGCTGACGAGCGGCACGTCCTCGGGCGTCAGTTCGAGCTTGCCGGCCTCGACCTTGGAGATGTCCAGGATGTCGTTGATGAGTGTGAGCAGGTCGTTGCCGGCCGCGTAGATCGACTCGGCAAAGCGGACCTGCTCCTCGGTGAGGTTGCCCGGGGTGTTTTCGGCCAGCAGCTTGGCCAGGATGAGCGAGCTGTTGAGCGGCGTGCGCAGCTCGTGCGACATGTTGGCCAGGAATTCGGACTTGTAGCGGCTGGCCCGGCTGAGCTCCCGCGCGCGCCCTTCGAGCTGTGTCTGGGCTTCCTGCAGCGCCGCGTTCTTGTGGTCCAGCGACAGCGCTTGCTCGGCCAGCTGCATGTTGGTCTGCTCCAGCTCGGCCTGCTGGTTTTCCAGCGTCGCCTGCGACAGCCCGAGCACGCGCGACTGCTCCTCCAGCTCCTCGTTGGCGCTGCGCAGCTCTTCCTGCTGCACCTGCAGCTCCTCGTTGAGCTGCTGGCTCTGCGCCAGCAGCTGCTGCAGCCGCTGGCGCGCGCCGGTGGCGTGGATGGCCGCGCCGATTGCCTCGGCCACCAGCGTGACGAACTCCCGGTCGCGCGGCACGAGGGGCCGCAAAAAGCCCAGCTCGATCACGCCGTTGACCTGGCCTTCGTTGTGCACCGGCACCACCAGCACATGGCGCGGCGTGCCGTGGCCCAGGCCGGAGGTCACCGCCAGGTAGTTCTCGGGCAGGTCGTCGATCTGCAGCAGCCGGTTTTGCGCGGCCGCCTGGCCCACCAGGCTCTCATGGCTGCGAAACGACTGCTCGGCGCCCTCGCTGTCCTTGCCCAGGCCGTAGCCGGCCACGCGCCTGAGCCGGCCGTCCTCTTCGCGCATGTAGAGCGCGGCCACGGGCGCGTCCAGGTAGGGCGCAACGAAGTTGAGCACGCTGGTGCCCAGCGCCTGCGCCGAGGGCTGGCCGATCATGCGCTCGGCCAGCTGCGTCTGCCCGGTGCGCAGCCAGGCCACCTGTTCGAGCAACTGGGCGTTGTCCGCCTTGAGCTGCAGCGCCTTGTCATGGTCGCTTGAGAGCTGCAGCAGCTCGCGCCGGCCCCAGAAGGCCAGCAATCCGTTCACGCCCAGGGTGAACAGCAGGTAGAGCAGCACGCTGGCCAGCGTGGTGTCGCGGGCGCGCTCGTTGCGCTCTTGCAGCAGCTGCTGCTCGCGCTCGACGAAGGCGGCGAACTGCCGGCGCATCTCGTCGGTCAGGTTCTTGCCGGCGCCCGAGAGGATTTTTTCCCGGATGTCCAGGTTGCGGCTGCGCAGGTCGATGGTGCTGGCGGCAAAGGCCTGCCACTGCTGCGCCATTGCCTCGATCTGGCGCAGCCGGTCCAGCTGCGCGGGGTTGTCCTTGACCAGCTCCTGCAGCGAGGCCATGCCCCCGCCCAGCCGGCCCCGCGCCAGGTCGTAGGGGTGCAAAAAGCTGGGCTGGCCGCTGATCAGGTAGCCGCGCACACCGGCCTCCATGTCCGAGCTGAGCCGCGCGACCTCGTTGGCCTTGCCGATCACCTGCTCGCTGTGCTCGACCCACTTCAGGGCCGACAGCAGGTACAGGATCAGGCCGACGAAGACGATGGCGCTGAGCGCGCCCACGCCCAGCGGCAGGCCGATGTTGCGCGCCAGTATCCGGCGAAATTTTTCCTGGGGCATGGCTGCGGGCACGTTCATCGTCAATTCGCCTCTCGCGCAAAGGGTGCAAAAGGCGTTGAGTTTGCCCTAAAGCGGCGCCATCGGGCAGGCCGGCCCGGGCGCGGCCCTAGGCCAGAAAGCCTTCGACCAGCGCGGCCAGCGCCTCGGGCTGGTCGTGGTGCAGCATGTGGCCCGCGTCCTGGACGACGGCCACGCGCGCGTCCGGCACGCTTTGCAGCCGCTCGTGGTACTCGGCCAGCGAATACCGGCCCTTCCACCAGGCCTGCATCGAGTCGCCGGCCGCCTCGACCGCCAGCACGGGCGCGCCGATGCGCCGGTGGATGGCCTGGGCCTCCTCGACCTGGTAGAGCTGGGCACTGGGAATCTTGTGCGCCGGGTTGCCCAGCACCTGCCAACGGCCGGCCGCATCGAGCCGCGCCCAGTGGCCGGCCAGCCAGCGCGCCTTGTCCGGCGTGAGCCGCGGGTTGGTCTTCATGAGGCGGCTGGCCACGCCGTCCACGTCGCCGTAGCTCTTGAGCGCCAGCGCGCCCTCCTGCAGGCTTTTGAGCCCGTCCATCCACTGCGCCAGCCGCTCCGGCGCCTGGCTGGGCCGGGTGGCCGGCAGGCCGAAGCCTTCGAGGTTGACCAGCCGGCGGATGCGCGCCGGGCGCACGCCGGCATACAGCATGGCCACGTTGCCGCCCATGCTGTGGCCCACCAGGTCCACCGCCTGGCCGGGCGCGTAGTGGTCGAGCAAAAAGTCCAGGTCGGCCAGGTAGTCGGCAAACCAGTAGCTGTCGGCCTGGTAGCCGGCCGGCGTCAGGCCGGTCTGGCCAAAGCCGCGCCAGTCGGGCGCGATCAGGGTGCGGCCGGCGGCAAACGCCTCGGACAAGGCATCGGCCATGAACTGCCAGGACGCGGCCACGTCCATCCAGCCGTGCACTAGCACCAGCGGCGGCGCGGCGGCAGCCCGCCCAAGCGGGCTGCGCCAGACGCGCACGTGGTAGGGCAGGCCGCGGACCGGCACGAATTCGCTGAGAAAGGGGCGTTTTTCGAGGTACATGAGGGCTTGATCATACGAAGCCGCCCGCACCCTGGCAGTCAAGGCAGCGACAGGCGCAGGCGTGCGGCCACCACCCGGCATGCTCCTGAAACCATAGCAGGGTGTACAGGCGGGGCCTGGGCAAACGCGCTGTTTGACTGTAATTTCAGGCCCGCAGCGGACGGCGCGCCTGCGGCGGGACCGGCTGCGGCAACGAGCGCGGGGCCGGGCACCTTGTTGCTCCTGAATCGATAGCGTCCAGCCCAGGCGCCGCCTGGGCTGCAAGCCAGTTTGGCCATGAAAAAAGCACCCGAAGGTGCTCTTGCTCGTGTTGGCAGGTGTTTTCCGGTTCTTGCCGGGGGCCTGCGCCGCACGCGGCGGGCGGCTTACTGGCGCGGTGCCGGCTCGGCCACGTAGATCTCGACGCGGCGGTTCTTGGCGCGGCCCTGCACGCTGGTGTTGTCGGCAATCGGCTCGCGCGAGCCGCGGCCGTCGGTGGCGATGCGCTGGGCGGCCACGCCCCGGCCCACCAGGTAGTCGCGCGCGGCGTTGGCGCGGTCCACCGACAGCGGGTTGTTCACGCTGTCCGTGCCGGTGCTGTCGGTGTGGCCGACGATGGTGACCGAGGTGATCGGGTTCTGGTTCAGGCTGGTGGCAAAGTTGGTCAGCACCGGCGCGAAGTTGGACTTGATGGCCGAGCGGCCCACGTCAAAGGACACGTCGCTCGGAATGTCGAGCTTCAGGCGGTTGTCCTGCGTCTGGCTCACGGCCACGCCGGTGCCGGCGGTGGCGCGCTCCATGGCGGCCTTTTGCTCCTGCATCTTTTGCGACCAGATGTAGCCGCCGCCCGCGCCGACCGCGCCGCCCAAAATGGCGCCGGTGGCCGCGCCGCGCGAGCCGTTGGTGGCGGCGCCGAGCACCGCGCCGGCCAACGCGCCGATGCCCGCGCCCTTGGCGGTGCCCTGCTGGGTCTCGTTCATGTTGGCGCAGCCCGAAAGCAGCGCGGTGGCCAAGGCGGCGCAGGCGGTGGTGGCGGTGATCAGTTTTCTCATGATGGACTCCTCGGAATGTTGATTTGGCTTGAAAAGCGCATTAGAGCGCCGGCCGATGAATACTAAACATTTCATTCGTATGCAGGTGTAAGACAAAGGCGGCACTTGACGGGTGTGCAAGCCTGCTTTTGCAACCTTTAAACTAGCGTTTTTTCAAGTGCCTGCTTGGCCGGCCCGCCCTGCGGCCGCTGCCGGCGCCTTTTTTTCTGACCGACCCAACCCGAGCCACCCACCCATGAATACCGTTCAACTCGGCGCCAGCAACCTGCAGGTCACGCCTGTCTGCCTGGGCACCATGACCTTTGGCGAACAGGTCGACGAGGCCACCGCCCACGCCATCCTGGACCGCGCGTTGGCACGCGGCGTCAATTTCCTGGACACGGCCGAGATGTACGCGGTGCCTGCGCGCGCCGAGACCTTCGGCGCCACCGAGCGCATCATCGGCAACTGGCTGGCCAAGCACCCCGGCGCGCGCCAGCGGCTGGTGCTGGCCACCAAGGTCGCCGGCCCCTCGCGCGGCATGCCCTGGGTGCGCGAAGGCACCGGCCTGACCGCCAGCGACATCCAGGCCTCCTGCGAAGCCAGCCTGAAGCGCCTGCAGACCGACGTGATCGACCTCTACCAGATCCACTGGCCCGAGCGCCACGTGCCGGCCTTTGGCGCCATGTACTACGACCCGGCCCAGGAGCGCAGCGCCACCTCCCTCCACGCGCAGCTGGATGCCTTGGGCCGGCTGGTGGCGCAGGGCAAGGTGCGCCACATCGGCCTGTCCAATGAGACCCCCTACGGCGTGCACGAGTTCGTGCGCCTGGCCGAGCAGCACGGCCTGCCGCGCGTGGCGACGGTGCAAAACCCGTACTGCCTGATCAACCGCACCGTCGAAAACGCCCTGGACGAAACGCTGCACCGTTTGAACGTGTCGCTGCTGGCCTATTCGCCGCTGGGCTTTGGCCTGCTGACGGGCAAGTACGACGCCTCGGGCGCCACGGGCGAGGGCGCGCCGCAGGGCGCGCGCATCGCCCGCTACGAATCGGTGCGCCAGCAGCGCTGGGGCCGGCCTGACGCGCTGGCCGCCGCGCGGCGCTACAACCGGCTCGCCCGCGACCACGGCTTGAGCCCCACGCAGATGGCGCTGGCCTTTTGCTACACCAAGTGGCAGGTCGCCAGCACCATCATCGGCGTCACCTCGCTGGCCCAGCTCGACGAGGACCTGGACGCCTGGGGCACGGTGCTGCCGGCCGACGTGCTCGCCGAGATCGACCGCATCCGCTGGGAACTGCGCGACCCGGCGGTCTGACGCCGCACCAGACGCCCGAGGGCAATTGAGATGGCCAAGAAAGACCACGTGTCCGAAACGCCCGCCACGCAGCTGCTGCGGGCGCACCGGGTGGCGTTCACCGAACACCCTTACGAGTACCTGGAGCACGGCGGCGCGCAGCACAGCGCGCAGGTGCTGGGGTTCGACCCGTTCACGGTCGTCAAGACGCTGGTGATGCAGGACCAGGACGCCAAGCCGCTCCTGGTGCTGATGCACGGCAACCGCAAGGTCTCGACCAAGAACCTGGCGCGCCAGATCGGCGCCAAGTCCGTCGAGCCGTGCAAGCCCGAAGTTGCCAACCGCCACAGCGGCTACCTCGTCGGCGGCACCTCGCCCTTCGGCACGCGCAAAAGCATGCCGGTGTACATCGAGGAAAGCATCCTCGGCCTGCCCGAGATCGCCATCAACGGCGGGCGGCGCGGCTTTCTGGTGCGCCTGGACCCGCAGGTCTGCGTGGCGCTGCTCGGCGCCCGCCCGGTGCAGTGCGCGCTGGCCGAATGAACCTCTTCCCCAAGGAACCCTGATCTTGAACTTTGCCTACCTCCTCGGCGCCACGCTGCTGGCCTACCTGCTCGGTTCGCTGTCGTTTGCCGTCATCGTCAGCCGCCTGTCGGGCCTGAGCGACCCGCGCAGCTACGGCAGCAAGAACCCCGGCGCCACCAACGTGCTGCGCTCGGGCAACAAGGCGGCGGCCATTGCCACGCTGCTGCTCGACGCCTTCAAGGGCTGGCTGCCGGTGGCGCTGGTGCAGTGGTTCGGCCCCGACCACGGCCTGGGCGACGGCGCCGTGGCGGCCGTGGCGCTGGCCGCGTTCGTCGGCCACCTGTACCCGGTGTTCTTCCAGTTCAAGGGCGGCAAGGGCGTGGCCACGGCGGCCGGCGTGCTGCTGGGCATCCACTGGGCGCTGGGCCTGGCGACGCTGGCGACCTTTGCCATCGTGGTGTTCTTCTCGCGCTACGTCTCGCTGGCCTCGATGGTGGCGGCCGTGTTCGCGCCGTTTGTCTACCTGCTGGGCGACCGCGCGGCCTGGTATGCCGACAAGGCCGTCGCGCTGGCGCTGGTGGCGATCAGTGCGCTGCTGGTCTGGCGCCACCGCGAGAACCTGGCCAAGCTGCTCAAGGGCACCGAGTCCCGGCTCGGCGCGTCCAAGCAGGCCGCCGGCAAGCCGCGCCACTAGCCGCGCGCGGGCTCCCTGGGGCGGCGGCATGCGCTATCAAAACAATAGCTGACTGTCCAGGCGCCGCTTGGGCCTGCAGCCTGTTGGGGCTGAAAAAGCTGTTTGGCCGGCCAAACTGGCGGCGCGCTAGTAGCGTCGCTCCAACGTCATCAGGTTGCCCTCGCGCCGCATCTGAAAGCGCGAGAGAAAGCTGTTGCCCAGCAGCACGAACGGCATCGGCTGGGGCGTGACCACCGCCTCGACGTCGTGCACCTCGACCTCGCCGATGCGCACCGAATTGAGCTTGAGCCGGTAGCCCTGC
>Ga0308157_10001084_pt1 | contig 64443 bp, 46 predicted proteins | sample PhyBR1_FD_201035 | JGI IMG/M metagenome (GOLD analysis project Ga0308157, IMG submission 201035) | Phyllosphere microbial communities from UC Gill Tract Community Farm, Albany, California, United States - DLSLB.R1 | ecosystem: Host-associated > Plants > Phyllosphere > Unclassified | place: USA... | reverse complement strand
TTGTAAAGAACACTTTGCTTGCAAAAGCAATGGAAGCTTCTTCTAATGATTATGGTGATTTACCTACAGTTTTATCAGGTAACAGTGCTATATTTATTTCTGATGTTGCTAACGCACCTGGAAAAATTATCAAAGATTTCCGTAAGAAATCTGATAAACCAGTTTTAAAAGGAGCTTACATCAATTCTGAAGTATACATTGGTGACAACCAATTAGATGCATTAGCTACAATTAAATCTAAAGAAGAGCTTATTGGAGAAATCATTGGATTATTACAATCTCCAGCTCAAAGAATTATTTCTGCTTTACAAAACAAATTCGCTGGAAGCGAAGAAGGAGCAGAGTAATTATCGCGAGGGAGCTTGCTTCCTTGTTGCTTAATTAGCGCACAATAATTAAATTATATTTTTACAAATCATTTTAAACGATAGAAAAAATGGCAGATTTGAAACAATTCGCAGAACAATTAGTTAACTTAACAGTTAAAGAAGTTAACGAATTAGCAACAATATTAAAAGACGAGTATGGTATCGAGCCTGCTGCTGCAGCTGTAGTAGTTGCTGCTGGTGGTGGAGAAGGTGCTGCTGAAGAAGCTCAAACTGAATTTACAGTTGTATTGAAAGACGCTGGAGCTTCTAAATTAGCTGTAGTAAAATTAGTTAAAGAATTAACTGGTTTAGGTCTTAAAGAAGCTAAAGATGTAGTTGACGGTGCTCCAAGCAACGTTAAAGAAGGTGTTTCTAAAGAAGAGGCTGAAGGTCTTAAAAAATCATTAGAAGAAGCTGGAGCTGTAGTTGAATTAAAATAATTCAACTCGGTTTTAAGAACTAGGTTTAGGCCCAGAGTTAACACTCAAAGGCCTAAACCATTTTTCGTATAATAAAATACATTAAATTTTATTATCAAATAGTTTAATATACGAAAGAGTTTTTGATCAATACGAAGAAAAAAAATTGAACAGAATTTTATCGTTTTATTTTTAAAGATGTATTGATTTTAAAAAGAAAGTATAAACTACGCAGTGTGTTTTTACACAAAAATAATTACTTTTTTTTAATCAAAATTTTGTCCATTGATGATAACAAATCAGACTGAAAGATTGAATTTTGCCTCTACAAAAAACATCCCTGACTATCCAGATTTCTTGGATGTTCAGGTTAAATCTTTTAAAGATTTCTTCCAATTAGAAACGAAATCTGACGAAAGAGGCAACGAAGGGTTATACAATACCTTCATGGAAAACTTCCCAATTACAGATACGAGAAATAACTTCGTATTGGAGTTCCTAGATTATTTTGTTGATCCACCACGTTATACAATTCAAGAATGTATAGAGAGAGGTCTTACTTATAGTGTGCCTTTAAAAGCTAGGTTGAAACTATACTGTACAGATCCAGAACACGAAGATTTTGAAACAATTGTACAAGATGTTTATCTTGGAACAATTCCTTACATGACTCCAAGTGGTACTTTTGTAATCAATGGTGCCGAGCGTGTTGTAGTATCTCAATTACACCGTTCTCCAGGGGTTTTCTTTGGACAATCATTCCACGCAAATGGAACTAAACTTTATTCTGCCAGAGTAATTCCTTTTAAAGGTTCTTGGATAGAATTTTCTACAGATATCAACAGCGTAATGTACGCCTATATCGATAGAAAGAAAAAATTACCTGTAACAACTTTATTCCGTGCTATCGGATTCGAAAGAGATAAAGATATCTTAGAAATTTTCGACTTAGCGGAAGAAATTAAAGTTTCTAAAACAGGAATTAAAAAATATATTGGAAGAAGACTTGCTGCGCGTGTTTTGAACACTTGGCACGAGGATTTCGTAGATGAAGATACTGGAGAGGTAGTTTCTATCGAGCGTAACGAAATCATCCTTGATCGTGATACAATTATCGACAAAGATAATGTTGAAGAGATCATCGATTCTAACGTTAAATCTATTTTGTTACACAAAGAGGATAATAACCAAGCAGATTATGCTATTATCCACAACACGTTACAAAAAGATCCAACTAACTCTGAAAAAGAAGCTGTAGAGCACATTTACCGTCAGTTGCGTAACGCTGAACCGCCTGATGAGGAAACTGCTCGTGGTATTATAGATAAATTGTTCTTCTCTGACCAACGTTACAACTTAGGTGAAGTAGGTCGTTATAGAATGAACAAAAAATTAGATTTAGATATCCCTATGGATAAGCAAGTGCTTACTAAAGAAGATATCATTACAATCGTAAAATACTTGATCGAATTAATTAACTCTAAAGCAGAGATTGATGATATCGATCACTTATCAAACCGTCGTGTTAGAACAGTTGGTGAACAATTGTCTCAACAATTCGGTGTTGGTTTAGCACGTATGGCTAGAACTATTCGTGAGAGAATGAACGTTAGAGATAACGAGGTGTTTACACCAATTGATTTGATCAATGCTAAAACATTATCATCAGTTATCAACTCTTTCTTTGGTACTAACCAGTTATCTCAATTTATGGATCAAACGAACCCATTAGCTGAGATTACACACAAAAGAAGACTTTCTGCACTTGGACCAGGTGGACTTTCGAGAGAGAGAGCTGGTTTCGAGGTTCGTGACGTTCACTATACGCACTATGGTCGTTTATGTCCGATTGAAACTCCTGAGGGACCAAACATTGGTTTGATTTCATCTCTTGGTGTTTATGCAAAAGTTAACGGAATGGGATTCATCGAAACTCCATACCGTAAAGTAACAGAAGGTGTTGTTGATTTAGAAAGCGCACCAATCTATTTAAGTGCTGAAGAAGAAGAAGGAAAAATGATTGCTCAGGCAAACATTGAAATGGATGCTTCAGGTAAAATTACTGCTGGTAACGTTATTGCTCGTGAAGAGGGTGACTTCCCAGTTGTTGAACCAAGTTCAGTACATTATACAGACGTTGCTCCTAACCAGATCGCTTCGATTTCTGCATCTTTGATTCCTTTCTTGGAGCATGATGATGCGAACCGTGCGTTGATGGGATCGAACATGATGCGTCAGGCAGTTCCTTTGATCCGTCCTGAAGCACCGATTGTTGGTACAGGTTTAGAGCGTCAGGTAGCTTCAGATTCTAGAGTATTAATCAATGCTGAAGGGCATGGAACTGTAGAATACGTAGATGCTAACATCATTACTATTAAATATGATCGTACAGAAGACGAGAGAATGGTAAGTTTTGATGCTGATGAGAAAACGTACAATTTAATTAAATTTAGAAAAACCAATCAAGGTACAAGTATCAACTTGAAACCAATCGTAAGAAGAGGTGATAGAGTTGTTCCTGGTCAAGTATTGTCTGAAGGATATGCTACTCAAAATGGAGAATTAGCTTTAGGTAGAAACTTAAAAGTTGCGTTCATGCCATGGAAAGGGTACAACTTCGAGGATGCGATTGTGATTTCTGAGAAAGTAGTTCGTGATGATATCTTTACATCTATCCACGTTGATGATTATTCATTAGAGGTTAGAGATACTAAGTTAGGAAACGAAGAGTTAACAAACGATATTCCTAACGTTTCTGAAGAAGCTACTAAAGATTTAGATGAAAACGGTATGATTAGAATTGGAGCAGAGGTTAAACCTGGCGACATTTTGATCGGAAAAATTACACCAAAAGGAGAATCAGATCCAACTCCAGAGGAGAAATTGCTTCGTGCAATCTTCGGGGATAAAGCTGGTGATGTAAAAGATGCTTCATTAAAAGCTTCTCCATCTTTACATGGTGTAGTTCTTGACAAAAAATTATTTGCAAGAGCCGTAAAAGATAAACGTAAACGTACTCAAGATAAAGATGCTTTAGGCGCTTTAGAAATGGAGTTTGAAACTAAATTTGTTGAATTAAAAGACAGATTGGTTGAAAAATTATTCTTGATCGTTAACGGAAAAACATCTCAAGGTGTAATGAATGATTTGGGTGAAGAAGTTTTACCAAAAGGTAAAAAATATACTCAAAAAATGCTTTACGCAGTAGAAGATTTCGCTCACTTAAGCAAAGGTCAATGGGTTGCTGATGATGCTACTAATAAAATGGTTAATGATTTGATTCATAACTATAAAATTAAGCTAAACGACTTACAAGGATCTTTAAGAAGAGAGAAATTCACTATTACAGTTGGAGATGAATTACCATCTGGAATCTTGAAATTAGCTAAGATTTATATTGCTAAGAAACGTAAGTTGAAAGTAGGGGATAAAATGGCAGGACGTCACGGTAACAAAGGTATTGTTGCTAGAATCGTTCGTCATGAAGATATGCCTTTCCTTGAAGACGGAACGCCAGTTGATATCGTGTTGAACCCACTTGGGGTACCTTCACGTATGAACATTGGTCAGATTTATGAGACTGTATTAGGTTGGGCTGGTATGAACTTGGGTAGAAAATTTGCTACTCCAATTTTCGACGGTGCTTCTCTAGACGAGATCAACGCTTTGACTGATGAGGCTAACGTACCACGTTTTGGACATACTTACCTATTTGATGGTGGAACAGGTGAGCGTTTTGCACAAAAAGCGACTGTGGGTGTAATTTACATGCTTAAATTAGGACACATGGTTGATGATAAGATGCACGCACGTTCTATCGGACCATACTCATTGATTACGCAACAGCCACTTGGAGGTAAAGCTCAATTTGGAGGTCAGCGTTTTGGAGAGATGGAGGTTTGGGCACTTGAGGCTTATGGAGCTTCTAGTACACTACGTGAAATCTTAACTGTTAAGTCTGATGACGTTATTGGTAGAGCTAAAACTTACGAAGCTATCGTTAAGGGAGAAACTATGCCAGAACCAGGTTTACCAGAATCATTCAATGTATTAATGCACGAATTGAAAGGTTTAGGATTAGATCTTCGTTTGGAAGAATAAATAAAAGTTTTGTAATCGGTCCCGATAAAAATCGGGACTGATTACTCATTTATAATAAGTTTTTAAAGATTTATACCCGTAACCCGTTCCGATTTTTTATAACAATGCGAGGCATTTTATAACTAGCGCTTCAAATAAGGATTTGAAGTTTAGAGAAGTAACCCGAGGTAGTAGCTGAATGATTAACTCTTTAACTTTTAAAGAGTAGATTATAAATCTAAATTCAATTTTTTAATTGCAAATAAATCAATAGTAAAAACTATGATGAATAACAGAAACAATAAAGATAAAAATCCAGTAAAAAGATTTAACAAAATCTCTATTGGATTGGCTTCACCAGAATCTATCTTGAAAGAATCAAGAGGAGAGGTTTTAAAGCCAGAAACAATTAACTATAGAACTCACAAACCAGAGCGTGACGGTCTTTTCTGCGAAAGAATCTTCGGACCAGTAAAAGATTTTGAATGTGCTTGTGGTAAGTATAAAAGAATTCGTTACAAAGGGATCATCTGTGACCGTTGTGGTGTTGAAGTTACTGAGAAAAAAGTACGTCGTGATAGAGTAGGACACATCAACCTTGTTGTGCCAATTGCTCACATCTGGTACTTCCGTTCTCTTCCAAACAAAATTGGTTATATCCTTGGTCTTCCATCTAAGAAATTAGATATGATCATTTACTACGAAAGATACGTAGTAATTCAAGCTGGTATCGCTAAAAATGCAGATGGAGAATCATTACAAAGATTAGATTTCTTAACTGAAGAAGAATACCTAAATATTTTAGATACTCTTCCACAAGAAAATCAATATTTAGATGATTTAGATCCTAATAAATTTGTTGCCAAAATGGGAGCAGAGTGTATTATGGATTTATTAGCTCGTATTGACCTAGATGCTTTATCTTATGAATTAAGACACAGCGCTAACAACGAGACTTCTAAACAAAGAAAAACTGAGGCTTTAAAAAGATTACAAGTTGTTGAGTCTTTCCGTGAGTCTAACGAAAACCGCGAAAACCGTCCAGAATGGATGATTATGAAAGTGGTTCCAGTTATTCCACCAGAATTACGTCCGCTTGTGCCACTTGATGGAGGTCGTTTTGCAACTTCAGATTTGAACGATTTATATCGTCGTGTAATTATCCGTAACAATCGTTTGAAAAGATTAATGGAGATTAAAGCTCCAGAAGTTATCTTAAGAAACGAGAAACGTATGTTACAAGAATCTGTAGATTCATTATTCGATAACACACGTAAAGCTTCTGCTGTTAAAACAGAATCAAACAGACCGTTAAAATCATTATCTGACTCTTTAAAAGGTAAACAAGGACGTTTCCGTCAAAACCTTTTAGGAAAACGTGTGGATTATTCTGCTCGTTCGGTAATTGTCGTTGGTCCAGAGTTGAAATTATATGAGTGCGGATTGCCAAAAGATATGGCATCTGAGTTATACAAACCATTCGTTATCCGTAAGTTGATCGAAAGAGGTATTGTTAAGACAGTAAAATCTGCTAAGAAAATCATTGACAAAAAAGAGCCTGTAGTTTGGGATATCCTTGAAAACGTAATTAAAGGTCACCCAGTATTACTTAACCGTGCTCCTACTTTGCACAGACTTGGTATTCAAGCATTCCAACCAAAATTAATTGAAGGAAAAGCGATCCAGTTACACCCATTAGTATGTACGGCATTCAACGCCGATTTCGATGGTGACCAGATGGCGGTTCACTTACCATTAGGACCAGAGGCTATTTTAGAGGCACAATTATTAATGTTGGCTTCTCACAATATCTTGAACCCTGCAAATGGTGCTCCAATTACTGTACCTTCTCAGGACATGGTCTTGGGTCTATATTATATGACCAAAGAGCGTATTTCTACAGAAGATCACAAAATTATTGGTCAGGATTTGACTTTTTACTCTGCTGAAGAAGTAAACATTGCATTAAACGAAGGAAGATTAGAATTGAATGCTCGTGTGAAAATCCGTGCAAAAGATTTTAATGACGCTGGAGAATTAGTGTACCAAATTATTCAAACAACTGCAGGACGTGTATTATTTAACGAAGTAGTACCTGAAGCAGCTGGATATATCAACGACGTATTGACTAAGAAAAACCTTAGAGATATTATCGGACACATTTTAAGTGTGACTGATGTACCTACAACGGCAGCTTTCTTGGATAATATGAAAGATATGGGTTATAAATTCGCATTTAGAGGAGGTTTATCATTCTCTTTAGGTGATATTAGAATTCCAGAACAAAAAACGAAGTTAATTGCAGATGCTAGAGAGCAAGTTGAAGGTATCTCAACTAACTATAACATGGGTCTTATCACAAATAACGAGCGTTACAACCAAGTTATTGACGTATGGACTTCAGCAAATGCTCAGTTAACAGAATTAGCAATGAAAAATATTAGAGAAGACCAACAAGGTTTCAACTCTGTATATATGATGCTTGACTCTGGGGCGAGGGGTTCTAAGGAGCAGATTCGTCAGTTAACTGGTATGCGTGGTTTGATGGCTAAGCCTAAAAAATCTACTGCTGGTGGTGGTGAGATTATTGAAAACCCGATTCTTTCTAACTTTAAGGAAGGTCTTTCGATCCTTGAGTACTTCATTTCTACTCACGGTGCTCGTAAAGGTCTTGCGGATACGGCTCTTAAAACGGCCGATGCTGGTTACTTGACAAGAAGACTTCATGACGTTTCTCAAGATGTTATTGTTAACATCGAAGATTGTGGAACTTTAAGAGGTGTTGAAGTTGCAGCATTGAAGAAAAATGAGGAAATCGTTGAATCTTTAGGAGAGAGAATTTTAGGACGTGTTGCATTACAAGACGTTATTAATCCTCTTACTAATGAAGTAATGGTTAAATCTGGAGAGCAAATTACGGAATCAATTATGAGAACTATCGAAGCTTCTCCAATTGAGAAAGTAGAAGTTAGATCTCCATTAACTTGTGAAGCTTTAAAAGGTATTTGTGCTAAATGTTACGGTAGAAACTTAGCTACTGGTAAGATGACACAAAGAGGTGAAGCTGTCGGAGTTATTGCAGCTCAGTCTATTGGAGAGCCAGGTACACAGTTAACACTTCGTACGTTCCACGTTGGAGGGGTTGCTGGAGGTATCTCTGAGGAGTCTAGTATTGTTACAAGATTCGCTGGTAGACTTGAAATTGAAGATTTAAAAACAGTTAAAGGCGAAGATGGAGAAGGAAACTCTGTTGATATCGTAGTTTCTCGTTCAACTGAGTTAAAATTAGTTGATGAGAAAACTGGAATTGTTTTGAATACACATAACATTCCTTACGGATCTAGTATTTTTGTTAATGATGGAGATACTGTTGCTAAAGGAACTGTAATCTGTAAATGGGATCCATATAACGGTGTAATTGTTTCTGAGTTTACTGGTAAGATTGCTTACGAAGATTTAGAGCAAGGACAATCGTTCATGGTTGAGATCGATGAGCAGACTGGTTTCCAAGAGAAAGTAATTTCTGAGGCTAGAAACAAAAAATTAATCCCAACTTTATTGGTTTACGGTAAAGAAGGTGAATTGATTCGTTCTTACAACTTACCAGTAGGTGCACACTTAATGGTTGAAAATGGTGAGAAAATTAAAGCAGGTAAAGTATTAGTTAAGATTCCACGTCGTTCTTCTAAAGCGGGCGATATCACGGGAGGTCTTCCTAGAATTACTGAGTTGCTTGAGGCTCGTAACCCTTCAAACCCAGCGGTTGTATCTGAAATTGATGGTGTTGTATCTTTTGGAAAAATTAAGAGAGGTAACCGTGAGATCGTTATCGAGTCTAAATTTGGTGAGGTTAAAAAGTATTTAGTTAAACTTTCAAGCCAAATCTTAGTACAAGAAAATGACTTCGTAAGAGCGGGAGTGCCATTGTCTGATGGTGCAATTACACCAGATGATATCTTAAGAATTCAAGGTCCAGCTGCTGTTCAACAGTACTTGGTAAATGAAATCCAAGAGGTTTACCGTTTACAAGGTGTAAAAATTAATGACAAACACTTCGAGGTGGTTATTCGTCAAATGATGCGTAAAGTAAGAGTTCAGGATCCAGGTGATACTTTATTCTTAGAAGACCAATTAATTCACACTAAAGATTTCATCGTTCAAAACGATAAATTATATGGTATGAAAGTGGTTGAAGATGCTGGAGATTCTTCAGTATTAAAACCAGGTCAGATTATTACGCCTCGTGAATTACGTGATGAAAACTCACTATTGAAACGTACTGATAAAAATCTTGTTGTAGCAAGAGACGTAATCACTGCAACTGCAACGCCAGTTTTACAAGGTATTACAAGAGCTTCGTTACAAACTAAATCATTCATTTCTGCGGCTTCATTCCAGGAGACAACGAAAGTACTTAACGAAGCTGCAGTAGCTGGTAAAGTAGATGATCTAGAAGGATTAAAAGAAAATGTAATTGTTGGACACAGAATTCCTGCAGGAACTGGTATGAGAGAATACGATAATACTATCGTAGGATCTAAAGACGATTACAATGAAATGATGGCTAATAAAGAAGAATACATTTATTAATTAGGAAACTATGAGTAATCCGAAACAACAACAAGAGCAAATTAATATTGAGTTAGACGAAACTGTCGCAGAAGGAATTTATTCTAATCTTGCGATTATAAATCACTCATCATCAGAGTTTGTTTTAGATTTTGTGAGCATTATGCCGGGGATTCCTAAAGCCAAGGTAAAGTCAAGAATTGTCTTGACACCACAACATGCTAAAAGATTATTGAGAGCAATTGGAGAAAATATCCACAGATTTGAAGCCGCTCATGGCGAAATCAAAGAAACGGAACAAGCACCAATTCCGCTTAATTTTGGTCCTGCGGGACAAGCATAAATTTTAAAGCCCCATTTTTATGGGGCTTTTTTATATTCTATTTGATTGTGCAGTTTATCCGATTTAATTTGTATTTCATCGACTAAATTTCTCCTTTAAAACAGATTCAAGTATTTTCGTGCAACCTAATTAGAAAAGATTTAATTTGGAATAATAACTCAGTAAGGTTGTCATTAATTCAAATAAAAAAAAGCGCTATATGAAATTATAGCGCTTTTTTTATAATAACTTAAGTAGATTTTTTGTTTTCTTCCCAACCTTTTCATGTAAAATGTACTCTATATAAGTAAAGTGATCTGTAAAAGATTTTTAACTTAAAGAAATATTATGAAAAAGAAATTCACCTTAGAAATAGCAAGTCCATGTTCTCAAAACTTTGATAAAATGATTCCTAATGCAAATGGCTCATTTTGTAATTCTTGTATGAAAAATGTAATTGATTTGAGTAAAAAAACGAATTCTGAGGTTGCCAGATTTATTTCTGAAAACAAAGACAGAAATATTTGCGCAAGATTAAAAACAACACAGCTAAAAGAGGAATTTCAATACAATGAAACATCAAAAATCAATAATTTAAAATATGCGGCTGTCGTAGCTTCTATTTTGTTAGCATCCAACATGACAGGACAAGAAAAAGTTACTGTTGAAACGGAAATTGGAGTTCCGCAACCAGCTAATTATATAGTTGGGAAAGTCGCAAACGTTCAAAACATAGCAGAGCAATCAATTATCATAAAAGGAAAATTATTGGAAGCAAAAACTAATAAGCCTTTTGATAGAAAAATATTTTCTCATTTAACACTATCTATAAACGGATCGGAGAGGGTAAAAGTAAATTCCAAAACTGGTTATTTTTCAATTCCCATTAAAGTATTGAGTGGGAGAGATACTCTAGAAGTTATTTTTCAAAGTTCTAATTATTATCTTTCTAAAACGATTCCATTTAATATTGAGATGGTTAAAGGCGGTATTTTGGCACAAGATATAATTGTTAATGAGGAAGATCTTTCTCAAGCTGTTATACTAACTCTTGGTGGATTGGGAATTAATTATTTGCCAGAGAACAATTTTAGGAAATCTTAAATAAAAAAGGCTGTTTAAAATATTTATTTAACAGCCTTTTTATGTTTTCGTATATAGTATTAATCAAATTCAGAAGTAAAGAATAATTTTACACTTGGATATTTGCTTTGAGTCATTTGTATTGTAAAGTCTGAATCGGCTAAGAATACCAATTGACCGTATTTATCATGTGCCAAGAATTTTTGCTTGATACGTTTAAATTCTTTGAATTCCTCATTTTTAGCATCATCTGGTTTTACCCAGCAAGCTTTGTGCACAGGGAAATTTTCGTAAGTACATTTTGCACCATATTCATGCTCTAGACGATATTGAATTACCTCATACTGAAGTGCTCCAACCGTTCCAATAACTTTACGGTTATTCATTTCTAAAGTAAACAACTGCGCTACACCTTCATCCATCAACTGATCAACTCCTTTTTCTAATTGCTTAGCTTTCATCGGGTCAGCGTTGTTGATATATCTAAAATGCTCAGGAGAGAAACTTGGAATACCTTTAAAGCTCATGATTTCTCCTTCTGTCAAAGTATCACCAATTTTAAAGTTTCCTGTATCGTGTAAACCAACAATATCACCAGGATATGAAATGTCAACGATTTCTTTTTTCTCAGCGAAAAAGGCATTCGGACTTGAGAATTTCAAGTTTTTCTTCTGACGAACATGGTAATATGGTTTGTTTCTTTCAAAAGTTCCAGAAACGATTTTGATAAAGGCTAAACGGTCACGGTGTTTCGGATCCATATTTGCGTGGATTTTGAAAACAAATCCAGACATTTTTTCTTCTGTAGGCTCAACAGTACGTGTTTCAGAATCTTTTGCTCTTGGAGATGGAGCGATTGTAATGAAGCAATCTAATAATTCGCGAACTCCAAAATTGTTTAATGCAGAACCAAAGAATACGGGTTGGATTTTTCCATCCAAATAATCCTGACGTTCGAATTTCGGATAAACCTCATCAATTAATTCTAATTCTTCACGAAGTTTGTTTGCCGCTTTTTCACCCACAATTTTGTCTAGTTCTGGATTGTTCTGAACATCCGAAAAAGCAATTGTTTCTTCAATATTTTTACGGCTATCTCCACTGAAAAGGTTAATGTTTTCTTCCCATAAGTTGTAAATTCCTTGGAAATCATACCCCATTCCGATAGGGAAGCTTAAAGGTGTAACTTTTAAATTAAGTTTTTGTTCAACTTCATCCATTAGATCGAAAGCATCTTTACCTTCACGGTCTAATTTGTTGATGAATACGATCATAGGAATGTTACGCATTCTACAAACCGCAACCAATTTTTCAGTTTGTTCCTCAACCCCTTTCGCAACGTCAATCACAACGATTACGCTATCAACGGCAGTTAAAGTTCTAAATGTATCTTCAGCAAAATCCTTGTGTCCAGGAGTATCAAGGATGTTGATTTTTTTGTCTTTATAATTAAAAGCAAGCACAGAAGTCGAAACCGAGATACCTCTTTGGCGTTCGATTTCCATAAAGTCACTCGTTGCTCCTTTTTTAATTTTGTTATTCTTTACAGCTCCTGCCTCTTGAATTGCACCTCCAAATAAAAGTAATTTTTCAGTTAAAGTCGTCTTACCAGCATCGGGATGCGATATAATTCCAAATGTTCTTCTGCGTTGTATTTCTTTTAAAAAGCTCATATTTCGTATAAATAGGTTGCAAAAGTACTATTAAATTACGGCTTTATAAAATATTCACTTCTTAATTTGGAAGTCTTTGCGCTTTCTAGATTTTTGGACAAAAAAATAAGGCTGTCATTACAACAGCCTTACTATAGTCATTTTTAAAATTACTGATTAATTGACCAAATTGAATATCCTTTTGGTGGACATTGTATTTTTACCCATTTGTCTGCCTGAGTAGTTGGGTACCAAGTTGAGTTTCCTGTAAAATCTTTAATTTGAGTATTGGCCCAATTCGTCTGAATCCATCTTTCTTGCCAAACGTCAGAATTGTTGATGTAAACTACTAGCCCCGGATTTCCATTATATCCATTTCTTCTCGCTACATATTCATCATTATCAGAATATAGGATAGAAGTTGTTCCGGTTGCTTTATTATTATGAATCCAGATTAGATTGTTTAATTTGTTTTTGTCTAGCCATTCTTCATAATCTCTGTAGAAAATCGTTGGATAACCTTCATGCGTTAATATATAAGAGTATGCTAACATTTTGCTCCAAATTTCGTCGGTATCATGATTGGTTACAAAAGTTACTGCTTTGTATGGATTACGTTTCCACATCATATCATCATTCAATAATGCAAGGTTGTTTCCATCAAAAGCATCATTCATTTTATAGTAACATGCAAAGTCAAAAACAGAACTGTTGGCATTGTTTGCCCAGTCATTTAATACGTTTACATTAGAATCCCATAATTCTCCAACAGAAAATCCGCCTACATTGGCATTCCATGCATTTACAACCCATGCTCCAAAACCTTTTACATAGTCGAATCTCCAACCATCAAATTTCATGGTGTTTTTATAATATTTACCAACACCATCAGCTCTAAGCCAAAGCCAGTTTTGAACATTTGGTGCGGCATGGCATAAATCTGGAAAACCTCCAAAAGATCCTTCGTCATTATTTCCATAACTATTTTTGTAAAAATCATTATAGTTACGAGGAAATTTACCTGATGCAACTCCAGTAAAGTTTGTCCAAGTATTTGTTCCCGTAAACGGATTCGCTTCTGATTGCCCGCCACTATTGTGATTGATTACGATATCAGCATAAACTTTTATGTTTTGGGCATGAGCAGCTGTAATCAAATTTACCAATTCAGTTTTTGATCCAAATCTGGTTTCAATACTTCCGTTTTGGTTATAATCTCCAAAATCAAAATAATCAGTTGGGTCATATCCCATAGAGAAAGCCCCATTTTGTGCTTTTGAAGCAGGAGGAAGCCAGATAGATCCAATTCCTGCATTTCCCCAAGCTGTTACTTTGCTACTTACGGTATTCCACCAAGTTCCGCCCGAAGGGACATCCCAATAAAATGCTTGCATCATAACGCCACCACCGGGATTGTCGACGTATTTTCCTGTAAGTGACGATTTAACACCTGTACTAAAAGGTTTTCCATCGTGATGCGTAACATTAATAATTTCGAATTTCTGACTTTCAGCTTTTGAATCAGCTTCAATTGTCTCATTTTGAGAGCACGAGCATAATAATGCCGTCAGCATGCTCATAAACAAAAATTTTGTTTGTGGTTTTTTCATAATAGATTTGGTTAAAATGGTTAAATGAGTTAGTAATTACGCAATTTAATGGCTTTAAAAAGGCTGTATTCTTATTTTTTGCCTGCTTAAATTGATAATTGTTCACGAATGTAGGTTTTTTTTGATTCGATTTATTTTTGTCTGAAAATAGTTATACAACGAAAACGTTGTAGTGTTAAAAACTTTTTTTAGGATGCTTATAATTAAAGGATTATGGTTTTTGATAAAATAGATTTTGTAAATTTTACTTCTTTTAAAAAGAAATGTTTAGAAGGAACAAAAAGTGTTTTTTAATTTTTATAAAATGGCTATCAATATAATTTTTTGTTAATAGTATAGGCGATAGTTGTATTATGTAATTGAATTGTTATTTTTGTTCGTTAATAAGTAAAAGAACTAGAGTTTAATTGTTTACTGTTTTTGAAGTTCATCTTTTAAAATAAGGCAATTGAGAGTTTAGTTTTTAAAAAGATGATTCTAAAAACAGATCTTACATTTAAATTAAATCTAGAATAATGTTATTAAAAAAATTACAGCTAAAAACAATTGATTTCAAGCTTGTATTGACAATGTGTTTTTTCTTTTTTTTCAGCTCAATGGTTTCAGCTCAGGAAATTATTCCGGATGTTGTAGCTCAAAAACCTGCTGAGCCTCATGTTGGAGGACAAAAAATTGATGGTATTATTGCTACCGTTGGAGATTATATTGTTTTAGATTCAGATATTGATAAAGGCTTTTTAGAAATTGAAGCTTCTGGAGGTAGCACGAAAGGTATTACAAGATGTCAGATGTTAGGGAAACTTCTTGAAGATAAACTGTATGCACACCAAGCAATTCAAGATAGTATTATTGTGAGTGATGCTGAAATTAGAAGTATGATGGAAGACCGTTTAAACTATATGATTAAACAGGTTGGAAAAATTGAGAAAGTGGTTGAATATTACCACAAAAGTTCAGTTGAAGAATTCAAGACGTATTTTGCAGACATTTTGAAAGAGCAAAAGCTTTCAAATGAAATGAGAGATAAAATCGTTAAAGATGTCGAAATTACTCCAGAGGAGGTTCGTAGTTTCTTTAAAAAGATTCCAAAAGATGAATTGCCAACTTTTGGAGCTGAAATGGAAGTGGCGCAAATTGTAGCCGAACCAAAAGTTTCTAAAGAAGACAAGCAAAAAGTAATTGACAGATTGAATGCTATAAGACAGGATGTTCTAGATGGTGCTAGTTTTGCAACTAAAGCAGTTTTGTATTCACAAGACCCAGGATCATCTTCAAATGGAGGTTATTATAAAATGACTCGTAAAACTCCTTTTGTAAAAGAGTTTAAAGATGTGGCATTTAGTCTTCAAGAAGGAGAAATTTCAGCGCCTTTTGAAACAAATTTTGGTTTCCATATCATTATGGTCGATAAAATCAAAGGACAAGAAGTTGAATTGCGTCATATTTTGATTTCGCCAGTTGTTTCTGATAATGCTTTAAAAGAAGCAAAAGAAAGATTAATAAACGTTCGTAATAAGATTATAAATAAAGAAATCTCTTTTGCAGATGCAGCAAGAACTGAATCTGATGAAAAAGAAACAAGAGCAAATGGAGGAACTTTGGTAAATCCTAATACGCAGGATACACGTTTTGAATTGACTAAAATGGATCCGCAATTGTACAGCCAAGTTTCGAATTTGAAAGATACAGAGATTTCTCAGCCACTTTTGAATGTAGACGATAAAGGCAAAAAAACGTATAAAATAATCACGGTAACAAACAGAATTAACGATCATACTGCTGATTATGCTCAGGATTATACAAAAATCAAAGATTTAGCATTAAAAGAAAAGCAAATCGATGCCATCGCAAAGTGGTTTGACAAAAAAATTAAAGATACTTATATCAAAATTATTGGCGAATATAGAGATTGCACTTTTGCCAATAACTGGTTGAAAAAATAATTTTTATTAAATAAATAAAAAGAGTTAGTTTTATGAATCCATAGAGCTGACTCTTTTTTAATTTAAAAATATACTTAAATGTCTGACGTTACAGCAATTCATAATTTAGTTCAAAAACGAAACGAGTTAAAATCAGAAATAGGAAAAATCATTGTAGGCCAAGATGCCGTTATTGATCAAATATTATTGTGTATATTTTCGGGAGGACACGCCTTGTTGATTGGGGTTCCAGGTTTGGCAAAAACATTAATGATAAATACTCTGTCCCAAGCTTTAGGATTAGACTTTAAAAGAATCCAGTTTACGCCAGATTTGATGCCATCTGATATTTTAGGAAGTGAAATCTTGGATGAAAACAGACACTTTAAATTCATAAAAGGGCCAATTTTCTCTAATATCATTTTGGCCGATGAGATCAATAGAACGCCGCCAAAAACTCAGGCAGCTTTGCTTGAGGCTATGCAAGAACGTTCGGTTACGATTGCTGGACAGAATTACAAATTAGATTTGCCTTATTTTGTATTGGCAACTCAAAACCCAATTGAACAGGAGGGAACGTATCCGTTGCCAGAGGCGCAGTTGGACCGTTTTATGTTTGCTATAAAATTAGAATATCCAACATTTGAAGAGGAAGTTCAAGTTGTAAAGCGTACTACATCGGATGTTAAGACACAAATTAATCCATTGTTTTCAGCTCAAGAAATTATAGATTTTCAGCATTTGATTCGCAGAATTCCTGTTGCTGATAATGTTATTGAATACGCTGTGACTTTGGTAAGCAAAACGCGTCCAGATAATAGTTTGGCAAACGATTTTGTGAAAAACTATTTAGATTGGGGAGCAGGACCAAGAGCTTCGCAGAATTTAATTTTGGCTGCAAAAGCGCATGCTGCATTTAACGGAAAATTTTCGCCAGATATTGAAGATGTAAAAGCAGTTGCGGTTGGTATTTTAAGACACAGAATTATTAAAAACTATAAAGCAGATGCTGAAGGAATAACTGAGGAAGTTATTATTAAAAAACTTCTGTAAATGCTAGCATAAATATATAAAGGCCTGACAAAACTAAATTTGTCAGGCTTTTTTGTTTTTAGATTCTATTTGTTTCGTTGATCAAGCGAACAGGTTTATTAGAGAATAATTTGATTAAAAGAACCTCAGGGAGCGAGGTATATTTCTTGGCATTGCATTCATACCACCAATAAGAATTATAGTGAACATTGTTTTTCTCCATTTTTACAAGCCAGATTTTTTCGTTCGCTCTGATTATTTCTTTTTTTTCAATGATTTTATAGCCTGCCCCAGTCCAGCATATTAAAGGATTATGAGCGGGAGTTTTGATGTAAATAAGTTTATTTGAAGACGAAATCTTGAAAACTTCGCTATTAACCCAAACACCATTTTGAATTGAATATTCGGGACTCATGTTTTCCAATAAATTATAAGGCTGTATTTTTTTGATTTCAAAACTAGTGGCGATGGTTATGATTGCTCCAATCAAAACGAATGAAACAGCATATTGTGTTTTTTTTGTAATTATTTCAGCTGTTTTGGGCTTGAAAAATCGGATAACAAATAGCATCGGAAGAATTTGGTAGAACACGAAACAAAGAATTCCGATTGAATGATGCAAGGTGTTTTCTTCAGTGCATTTAAATAAGATCAGCGTAATAATTCTGAAATAATTAGAAATGATATTCAGAAATATTACGACTGCACAAAAAAGGAAAATCTGCAAAATAGTAAAATATTTTTGGTACTTTTTTTCTTCCAATGTCAATAGAAATGCGCCAGACAATAATCCGGTTTTAAACATTGATAATCCCATACATGCGGTATCTATAGTAATTTTTGCATTGTCGATGTAAAAATTTACGCCTTCTATTTTGCTGATCGGAATGAAATTCTTCAGAATTAAATAAACATAATAGCAAAGAGATTGTTTGATCTCGGTTGTCAAATAATCAAAAAAAGTATTGAATATCGAAGAGAACAACAAGATGCAGATAAAAGCAATAAATGAAAATTTTTGGGTAACACTATAATACAAAAGGCATACAAACAAAGCTAAAGCCAGAAAATGCACTGATTGCGTATGTAGTCGATAACTAATGAATTCTAAAATAATAATTGAGGTTACAAGCGGATAATTGAGATTAAGGTTCGTTTTTTTGCCTCCAAAAACAAACAATCCTATTGAAGCTATTGTCCCAAACAAATTATTGTTTAGCCCTGTAAGTACGATGCTGTAATTTAAAAGCAATAGACAACCAGCTAGTAGTACAGCAACTTTTTTGTAGTGAAGTGTTAGGCTCATTTATGCTAATTGTTTTTTATTTTTTCGGTAATAGAAATATAAAGCAGAGATTCCAATTACTATTAAAAGCCATTCGTGTGGTTCTGGAACCGAGCCGTCATTATTTATAGAAGCATTTCCTAATGTGTTCACATTCTTTTCGATGCCATTTTTTGCATAATCTTCATCCGTTTCTAAAACAATCAAAGAAGAAATTGGCGTTACGATATTGGCATCTTTTGCTAATTCAACGTATTGATTTGAAGCCAAAGAATCATTTTGGATTTTTACTTGTTCTTCTAAGACTTTTCCAAAAGCATACATCCTGTAAATATGATCTGGTCCATTGGTTTTAGAAGTTTCAGTCTTTGGGGTTTCGTGAATTGAAATTTGAGCAGGTTCAATATTGATGCATCTTTCATCTGTTTTGTACAATGGAAATTGATGTTTTTGGATCAGATCAAGACTTTTGTTCAAACTGCATTGAAAGTAATCAACGTACTTTTGTTCTTTTACTGTTTGCCAAAACGGATTAATATCAGTGCTGATGTTAATGACTTTTATGTTTCTTTCTTTTGTGCTGGTTTTGATTTTCTTTAGATAATTTGAATCTTCAAGTTCTTCAAAATTAGTAGAGAAAGTTCCTGATTTTGTAATGATCAAAGTGTTCTTGGCCAATTTATAAAGAGGAAGCAAAGAGTAGTGGTAGTCTTCAAAATCTAATTGAATGGCTTTGAAATTCTCGGCGTTGATTTGTGTTTTTTTGCTATTGACAAAAACGAAAAGATTGTTTTGGTTTAAATTTATAAAAGCTTCGATTTGTTTCGTTGTCCAATTATCATTCAGATCCAATATAATTTCAGAAGGAGAGAAAGGAATAACCGTTCGCTGGATGTTTTGAACGTCGTATACTTTGTCTTTCCAAATAAATTTCTGCGAATTGATTTTAGGCAAAGCCAAAGTCGCTTCCCATTCGTCTAATCCTTTAGATTGATTGATGAAAAAACCTTTTTCAAGGTCAAAATCTTTACTGGTTTCTATAGGGGCGTTTCCAACAGTTTGTATTCTTGAAATTGTTTCAGCATTTGAAATATTCGGCCCTTTTATAGAAAGGCTTTGATATTTTAAAATATTATCTTCAATTTTCAAAGGAGTTGTAAAGCCGCATTTAAAAGTTCTAGGCATTTCTTTGGTTACTGGAAAAACCCGAACCACAACTTTATTTCCTTCTTTCCATTGCATTAAAGAGGGATCTCGATATTCTACGCCTACAATTTGTTTGTATGCTTTTTTTGCTTTTTCCTTTGTTGTCAAAACGCCTTTTCGTTCAATTCCATTTACCCAAAGTGAAAGTGAAGTAGCAACAGAGCCTTCAGGCAACTGAAATGAATAAATTGCTTCTTTATTTCCCCGTGCTTTTTCGTCGCAAGCAATATCCATTGTGATTTCGGTATAAGCTAATCGTGTATTCGGGTAAAGCTTTACATCTTCTTTAATGGCTTTTGTGAATACATCTTCACCATTCCAAAGTTGTTCTTCAGTTTCTAATCTTTTATCAAAATTTGATTTCAGGATACTTATTTTGTCATCATTTGTTAAGCCTGAATCTTCACAAAACAAATAAGCGATACTAATAAACGGATTATGGACTTTGGTTTCGTTGAATTGTTGATTGCTCAATGAATTAAATCCGTCAAATGAGAAAAAATCATTTTTATTAAAGTATACAATATCTTTCTTTAGCAAAATCTCGTTAAAAAAATTAGGTTCTAAATTCTGAGAAACCGAAATGTATGGTGGTAAATCTTCATTAGAATCAAAAGAATTGATTTTTGCAGTTTCAATTATTTTATTGTTTTCTACAACTAATCCAATAGTGAAAATAGAAAACCCCACTAAGACAAGACAAAATCCAGCACTGAATGAAAGGAAATAAATTCTGTTTTTTGGTAAATAGATTATAACTGTTAAGAGGTGTATGATTAAAATTATTCCCGGTACGAGCCCATAAAACCCCATTCCGAGTGCTAGAATTCCCATAAATGAAAATGGTGTGAGCGGAATAAGATATAAGGCAAAGTAAAAGATAATCCAAAATGAAATTCCGTTTACAAAATAAATTAGGAAGGTACGAGGCGTTTCAATGGAGTCTTGGTAAAGAATAAAATTTGTGAAGCAAAAGACAAAAGTGGTCACATAAACCCATATTGGCAAATCCTGAAAAACTGGAATGAAAACATTTAAACTAAAACAGCCAATAAGCCAATTCAACATTAGAAAAGGAATAAGATGAACGTATTCGTTTCTGTTTTTTAAAATGGAAAAAGAGATAATAGTTCCGTATAAAAACTCAATAATAAGACTAATTACTCCGATTGGCTCGAATTCGTAAAAAGATAATTTTTTAAAAGTTAAAGCTCCAATCAAAAATATGGTGCTAAAAATTGTAACCACAAGACTCGGTTGTACTCCTGGCTTTTGATAATAATTTGAGATTTCGGTTTTGTATTTCATAGTTATATGTTTTTAAAAGTACTTTGAATTATAAAGTTAGTAGAAAATCTGAAAAACAAAATTTTTGAGCTATTTTTTTTAAGAAATTTCTGGATTTGAATTTTTGTATGAAAGTCTATTTTGAAGACGAAAAAAAGACAACTATAACGTTATAATTTGTTATTTAGAAAGGTTCTTAGCTAAAACAGATGTAAAATCGTACTTACGTTGTAACATTAAATTTCGACTTTGTTAAAGAAAAGATTTTAAAATATCAATAATTCATTTTTTTAATTTCAAATTGAGATTTTGTCAAAAACAAGCATTGAAAATCGTTTTTTAGCAATAATAATTTTTGAAAAGACGACTTCTATTAAATTTTTTTTAATTATGGTCTTTAATGTTTAAATTTGCCTCAAAAAAATAAATCCGCTTTTATTATGAATATTTATCAGGATTACCTTCAAGAAATTGAAGAAAGAAAAAATCAAGGGTTACACCCTAAACCAATCGATGGAGCTGAATTATTAAGTGAAATCATTGCTCAAATTAAAGATGTTGATAACGCAAATCGCGAAGACTCTCTTAAGTTTTTTATTTACAATACTTTACCGGGTACTACAAGTGCTGCAGGTGAAAAAGCAAAGTTTTTAAAAGAAATCATTTTAGGTCAATCAATTGTAAAAGAGATTACGCCTGCCTTTGCTTTTGAATTATTATCACACATGAAGGGTGGACCTTCAATCGAAGTGTTATTGGATTTAGCTTTAGGAAATGATGCTGCAATTGCTCAACAAGCTGCAGATGTTCTTAAAACACAAGTTTTCCTTTACGATGCAGATACTGACCGTTTGAAAGAAGCTTTCAAAGCTGGTAACGCATTCGCGAAAGAAATTATTGAAAGTTATGCAAAAGCTGAATTCTTCACTAAACTTCCAGAAATAGCTGAAGAAATTAAAGTTGTTACTTATATCGCCGGAGAAGGTGATATCTCTACAGATTTATTGTCTCCAGGAAACCAAGCACACTCTCGTTCAGATCGTGAGCTTCACGGTAAATGTATGATTACGCCTCAAGCACAAGAGGAAATTCAAGCTTTACAAGCAAAACATCCGGATGCAAGCGTAATGTTAATCGCTGAAAAAGGAACAATGGGTGTTGGTTCTTCTAGAATGTCAGGTGTAAACAACGTGGCGCTTTGGACAGGAAAACAAGCAAGTGAGTATGTTCCATTCGTAAATATTGCTCCAATTGTTGGAGGTACAAACGGTATTTCTCCAATTTTCCTTACTACAGTTGACGTAACTGGAGGTATCGGAATTGACCTTAAAAACTGGGTTAAAAAAGTTGACGCAGACGGAAAACCAGTATTGAACGAAAATAACGAACCAATTCTTGAGCAAGCTTATTCTGTTGCTACAGGAACTGTTTTGACAATCAATACGCAAACTAAAAAATTATACAACGGTGATCAAGAATTAATCGATATTTCTAGATCATTTACTCCTCAGAAAAAAGAGTTCATTAGAGCTGGAGGATCTTACGCAATTGTATTTGGTAAAAAACTTCAAACTTTCGCAGCTAAAGTTTTAGATATTGAAGCTCCTGCTGTATTTGCTCCATCAAAAGAAATTTCTAACGAAGGACAAGGTTTGACTGCAGTTGAAAAAATCTTCAACAAAAATGCGGTTGGTATTGCTCCAGGAAAAGTGTTGCACGCTGGATCTGACGTTCGTGTAGAGGTAAACATTGTAGGTTCTCAAGATACTACAGGTTTGATGACTGCTCAAGAATTAGAGTCTATGGCTGCTACAGTTATTTCTCCAATTGTTGACGGTGCTTACCAATCTGGTTGCCACACTGCTTCTGTTTGGGATAAAAAAGCTCAGGCTAACATTCCTAAATTGATGAAATTCATGAACAACTTCGGATTGATCACGGCTCGTGACCCGAAAGGTGTTTACCACTCAATGACTGACGTTATCCATAAAGTACTTAATGATATTACAATCGACGAATGGGCGATCATTATCGGTGGTGACTCTCACACGAGAATGTCAAAAGGTGTTGCTTTTGGTGCTGACTCAGGAACTGTTGCTCTTGCATTAGCTACTGGAGAGGCTTCTATGCCAATTCCAGAATCGGTAAAAGTGACTTTCAAAGGAGACATGAAAGGGTATATGGATTTCCGTGATGTCGTTCACGCTACGCAAGCGCAAATGCTTAAGCAATTCAACGGTGAGAACGTATTCCAAGGAAGAATCATTGAGGTTCACATCGGAACTCTTACTGCTGACCAAGCGTTTACATTTACAGACTGGACTGCAGAGATGAAAGCTAAAGCTTCTATCTGTATTTCAGAAGATGATACTTTGATCGAATCATTGGAAATCGCTAAAGGCAGAATCCAAATCATGATCGACAAAGGAATGGATAATGACAGACAAGTTCTTCAAGGTTTAATCAACAAAGCTGATAAGAGAATTGCAGAAATTAAATCTGGTGAGAAACCAGCTTTAACTCCAGATGCAAATGCTAAATATTATGCTGAAGTTGTAGTTGATTTGGATCTAATTGCTGAGCCAATGATTGCTGACCCAGATGTTAACAATAAAGACGTTTCTAAGCGTTATACTCACGATACTATCAGACCATTATCTTTCTATGGTGGAGAGAAAAAAGTAGATCTTGGATTTATTGGTTCTTGTATGGTTCACAAAGGAGACATGAAAATCCTTGCTCAAATGTTGAAAAACGTTGAAGCTCAAACAGGAAAAGTTGAATTTAATGCTCCTCTAGTAGTTGCTCCTCCAACTTACAACATCGTTGATGAGTTGAAAGCTGAAGGTGACTGGGAAGTTTTACAAAGATATTCAGGTTTCGAATTTGACGATAATGCTCCAAAAGGTGCTGCTCGTACAGAATACGAAAACATGTTATACTTAGAGCGTCCTGGATGTAACCTTTGTATGGGTAACCAAGAAAAAGCGGCTAAAGGAGATACTGTAATGGCAACGTCTACTCGTTTATTCCAAGGAAGAGTTGTAGAAGATGCTGAAGGTAAAAAAGGAGAATCATTGCTTTCTTCTACTCCAGTTGTTGTTCTTTCTACGATCTTGGGTAGAACTCCAACAATCGAAGAATATACAGCGGCAGTTGATGGAATCAACTTAACGAAGTTCGCACCTTCTAATAAACAATTAGTTATGTAATCGAAAGATTATTTAATAATATTTTCAAAGCCCGAGTCATAAAACTCGGGCTTTTTTTGTAATAATTGTTCTATTTTTTGTATCTTGTGATGTTCAAAAAAACAATAATAAAACAAATAAATCTATGGCTTTTGATATTGAAATGATCAAAAAAGTGTACGAAAACATGCCGAGCCGCGTTGACAAAGCTCGCGAGATTGTTGGTCGTCCGCTTACTTTGACGGAGAAAATTTTATACAATCACCTTTGGGATGGAAATCCAACAAAGGCATTTGGAAGAGGAGTTGATTATGTTGACTTCGCACCGGATCGTGTAGCTTGTCAAGATGCAACTGCACAAATGGCATTATTGCAATTTATGCATGCTGGAAAATCTAAAGTAGCAGTTCCAACAACAGTTCACTGTGATCACTTGATTCAGGCAAAAGTCGATGCTGTAACCGATTTGGCTAGAGCAAAAACACAAAGTAATGAAGTTTTTGACTTCTTGTCTTCTGTTTCTAATAAATACGGAATTGGTTTCTGGAAACCAGGAGCAGGAATTATTCATCAAGTTGTACTTGAAAATTATGCATTTCCTGGCGGAATGATGATTGGTACTGATTCTCACACTGTAAACGCAGGTGGTTTAGGAATGGTAGCAATTGGTGTTGGTGGAGCAGATGCAGTAGATGTTATGTCTGGAATGGCTTGGGAGCTTAAATTTCCTAAATTAATTGGAGTTAAGTTAACGGGTAAATTATCAGGTTGGACGGCTCCTAAAGATGTAATTCTTAAAGTTGCAGGTATTTTAACTGTAAAAGGTGGTACAGGTGCTATTGTAGAATATTTTGGAGAAGGTGCAACTGCAATGTCTTGTACTGGTAAAGGAACAATTTGTAACATGGGAGCTGAAATTGGAGCGACAACTTCGACTTTTGGTTATGATGATTCAATGAGCCGTTACCTTCGTTCTACGAATAGAGCAGAAGTAGCCGATGCTGCTGATAAAATTGCTCCTTATTTGACTGGAGATCCAGAAGTATATGCTAATCCAGAGCAGTATTTTGATCAAGTTATCGAAATCAATTTATCTACATTAGAGCCTCACTTAAATGGTCCTTTTACTCCAGATTTGGCTACTCCAATTTCTAAAATGAAAGAAGAAGCAATCAAAAATAATTGGCCACTGCAAATTCAGGTTGGTTTAATTGGTTCTTGTACGAACTCTTCTTATGAGGATATTTCACGTGCTGCTTCATTGGCTAGACAAGTTGCGGATAAAAATTTAAAAACAAAATCACAGTTTACAATCACTCCAGGTTCTGAAGTTGTACGTTCTACAATTGAAAGAGATGGTTTTATTGATACTTTCCATAAAATTGGAGCAACTGTTTTTGCAAATGCTTGCGGACCATGTATTGGTATGTGGGATAGAGAAGGAGCAGAAAAAGAAGAAAGAAACACCATTGTGCACTCTTTCAACAGAAACTTCTCAAAACGTGCAGACGGTAATCCAAATACATTAGCCTTTGTAGGTTCACCGGAATTGGTAACAGCTTTGGCTATAGCAGGTGATTTAAGTTTTAATCCGTTGACAGATAAATTGATCAACGAAGAAGGTGAAGAAGTAATGCTTGATGCTCCAACAGGAGACGAGCTTCCGTCTAAAGGTTTCTATGCTGAAGATCCAGGATTCCAAGCTCCAGCTGAAGACGGTTCTGGAGTTACTGTTGTAGTAAATCCTGCTTCTGAGCGTTTGCAATTGTTAGCTCCATTTGACGCTTGGGATCGAAAAAACATCACAGGTGCTAAATTGTTGATCAAAGCATTCGGAAAATGTACTACAGACCACATTTCTATGGCTGGACCTTGGTTGCGTTTCCGTGGACATTTAGATAATATTTCAAATAATATGTTGATTGGTGCTGTAAATGCATACAACCAAAAAACAAATTCGGTTAAAAACCAATTAACTGGTCAGTATGATGCTGTTCCTGCTGTTGCTCGTGCATACAAAGCGGCTGGAGTTCCGTCTATCGTAGTTGGAGATCACAACTATGGAGAAGGTTCTTCTCGCGAGCATGCTGCAATGGAGCCTCGTTTCTTAGGGGTTAAAGCGGTATTGGTGAAATCTTTCGCTCGTATCCACGAAACAAACCTTAAAAAACAAGGTCTTTTAGGATTGACTTTTGCAAACGAGGCTGATTATGACAAAATTCAAGAAGATGATACAATCAACTTCTTAGATTTAACAGAATTCGCGCCAGGAAAACCATTGACATTAGAATTTGTTCATTCAAATGGTACAAAAGATATTATTTTGGCTAACCATACATACAATGAAGGTCAAATTGGCTGGTTCGTTGCAGGTTCTGCATTAAATTTAATTGCGGCTGGAAAAGCGTAATTGACTTAATTATACTAAAAACGCTCTGTGGGAACAGAGCGTTTTTTTTTATTGTTTATATTTTTATAAAGTTGTCAGTTTGGTTTTGCAGCAGCAACTCCTTGTGATAAACTTCTAATTTTTACCGGTTGCGTGTTTTTAAATTCTTCTAAATCGATACTGAATACTTTGGAAGAAGGTACTTGGGAATAATTATTATCAAAACGTCCTCCTAAAAGAATTAATTTGCTGTCATTGTAATACATAGCCGAATACTTCAATTGAATGTCAATATAGAATTCTTTTAATAGCTTTGTTTGTATATTATAGGTGTACATTTTTTGGTCTTCAAAAAAATAGATGATATTGTCAAAATAAGCAATAGCGGGTCTCTCTAGTTCTGAAAACAATTGACCTTCTATTTGCCATTTTTCGGTTACTAAATCAAAAGTTTCAATTTGCGAAATAGGCTTCCCGTCATTGCCACCAATTAAATAGATCTTATCGCCAATTAAAATTCCAGTAGTTTCTTTTGCCGTTGGCATCGGATCGAGTTCGTACCAATTTCCTGATGTTATATTGTACAAATGAACTTTATTGGTGTATTCTTTTTTATCTTTTTCTGATCTTTTTATAGAGCCACCCATTACAATAATATTGTCTTTGTAGGTAAACGAAGCAAAATCAACTGCCTGATGCGGATTTGTATTGTCAAATTTGATGTTCTGTTTGTCAATGTCAATGACTTCAATTTGATTTTCCAGATATTCCCAGCTACTTCTTGAGTTGACTAAAATTCTTTTTCCGCCCAAAATATAAATAGAATTATTGTAATAATGCATATTGTGGTATCCTCTTGCTTTTAAATTAAATTTAGAGGTTTCCCAGGTGTTTGTTTTGATGTCGTAAATAGAGAGGAATTTTTTATAATGTCTTTTTGGCTTAGGAAGTTGCATTTCTGCTATATAGTCGTTAGCATCATATCCTGCGCGTTCTGCTCGGCCTTTTTCTAAATAATCAATTTCAGCATAAGCGTCACCTCCGCTGACATAAATTTTGCCATCTTTCACAAAAGATCCAAAAGAAAAAATAGGATCTTTTAACGAACTTAATTTATTGAATGAAAGTTGTGGTTTTAATTTTTTGTTTTGAGCGATTGTTACCTCAGATAAATTTTGGATGTTTTCCTCAAGAGTTACTTTGAATTTATGTTTGATTAAATGCTGCATTGAAAATCTTGCTGTAGTGTATCCAATATGAGAAAACTCCAATATTTCGTTTGCATTGAGATTTGAAAAAACGGTTATTGAAAATTGACCTTTAGCATTGGTTATTGTACCAGTTTTTCCTGTTACGGCATAAATATTTACATCTTCAAGAGGCTCGTTATTGAATGTGGTAACAATTCCTTTGGTGTTTTGTGAGAAGGATAATAATGGAAGAAGGATAAAAACGTAGAGTAATTTTTTCACAAGTTTTTGAAAGTTAGGTTGCTATAGAGTCTTGGATTATGAAAATTATGTAAGAAATGCATTTAATAAAGTTATCGCAATTTTCATACCGAAAAGCCTAATTTGAAATAAAATTAGTATTAAATTTCATAAAATACAATTGAAATATGAACAGGCTTCACGTAGATTGTTCATTTATTGAATAATCAATTTTGTAATAAAATTAGTTTGGTTTAACAGAGGCAACTCCTTGTGATAAAATTCCAATTTTGTTAGGTCTAGTGTTTTTAAATTCTTCTAAATCAATACTAAATAATTTTGAAGATGGTACTTTAGAAAAGCTGTCTTCTAATTGTCCGCCCAGAAGATAAAGTTTGTTGTTGTCATAATACATAGCGGAAAATTTGAAATCAATACCAATTTCGTATTCTTTTAAAATAGTAGTTTTTATGTCGTAAGTGTACATTTTCTGCTTTTCAAAAAAATAAATTACATTATCATGATAGGCAACAGCAGGCCTTTCTAATTCGGAAAATATATGGCCTTCTGTTTGCCATTTTCCAGTTATTAAATCGAAAGTTTCAATTTCTGATAAAGGTTTTCCGTTATTGCCTCCTATAAGATAGATTTTGTCTCCAATCAAAGTACCGGTTGTTTCTTTTGCGGTTGGCATATTAGGAAGTTCGTGCCATAGGCCTGTAGTGATATCGTAAAGGTGCATTTTGTTTGTGAAAACCTTTTGGCCTTTTTCGGTTTCGCTTAATGAGCCTCCTAAAGCAATGATGTTGTCCTTGTAGTTAAATGAAGCAAAATTGGCGGCTTGATGTGGATTTGTATAATCGGTTTTACTAGTTAAATTGTCAATGTTTACAACATCTATTTGATTCTGCAAGTATTCCCAAGAACTTCGGTTATTCACCAACATTTTTGTTCCGCCGAGAATGTAAATGGAGTTGTTGTAATAGTGCATATTATGATGCGCTCTTCCTGATAATTTTAATTTAGGTGTTGTCCAAGTGTCGGTTTTAATATCGTAAATAGAAAGGTTTTTTTTATAATGGCGCTTATCGAAGGTCTGTATGTAGGAGAGATAAAAGAGTATGGAGAAATCCGCTCGTTCCGATCTTAATTTTTCGTACCAATTTATGTCAGGATATCCATCTCCGCCCATAACATAAATTTTGTCGTCTTTTATGAAAGATCCAAATGAGAAAACGGCATATTTTAACGGCTTCAATTCATTGAATGCTAATTTCGGTTTTAATTTTAATGTCGACATTACAACTACTGGCGAAAGATTTTCGGTATTCTCTTGCAGGTAAACTTTAAAATTTTGTTTGGCTAAATAGCTTATTGAAATTCTTATTGTTGTGTAGCCCATATGAGAGATTTCTAGAACTTCATTGTTTTTGACTTTTGATTTTATATTTAATGAAAATTCGCCTTTTTTGTTAGTTACAGTACCAATTTTGCTGGTTACGGCAAAAATATTTACATCTTCCAGTGGTTGATTGTTTGCTGAGAGAACAATCCCTTTAGTGTTTTGTGAGAATGATAATAAGGGAAGCAAAATAAAAACGTAGAGTAATTTTTTCACAAGTTTTTGAAAGTTAAGTTACTATTAAATCTTGAATTCTGAAAATTATGTAAGAAACTGCATTTCATAAAGTTAGAACAATTTTTATACCGAAATTGTTAATTTGGATGAAATTAAGTGTTAAAAATTGTGCTTTTTTTACTTTAAAAAGTTAAATTCGCCATGCCCCAAACAACAAAACTGTTTTTTTTGAGTTTTATGAGAATAAAATTCAAGAGAGGCTGTTTGATAAAATGATTAGAATGATTAGTAGATTTATAATAGTACTGTTTTTATTTAGTGTCAGTGTTTTTTCTCAGGACAAATACATCAAACATAAAATTTCAAAAGGAGAAAATATTACTGTTATAGCTAAAAAATATGGAGTCAAACCAAAGGATATTATCGAGGCAAACCCAAATGCTCCTAAAATCCTAAAACTTAATTCGGTTTTATTGGTTCCAAATAACAACAAGTCAGTTGCTTTAAAACCTGCAGATGCTAAAGTTGCCCCATTACAGCCTTCTGATAAAGTTGAAGTAGCAAATTCTGATTCTCATGAAGTGCAATCCAAAGAAACACTCTGGGGAATTTCAAAAAAGTACAATGTTTCAGTCGATGACTTGAAAAAAGCAAATCCGTCAATTGATGCCGAAGGATTGAAAATTGGTCAAAAAATCAACATTCCTTCCAATACTGCAACAGTTGCCGAAAAATCTATTGAAACCCCTGAAAAATTAAATGAGGTTGAGGTTGTAGTTGAGGTTCAGCCAAAAGAAACCAAATATGCAATTGCCAAAAAATACGGAATTACAGTTGCAGAGCTTGAAAAACAAAACCCATTTATAAAAGGTAAACTTCCAGTAGGTTACGTTTTAAAATTAAAGATTCCTAAAGAAAAGGCAGATGCAATTGCGGCGCTAAATTCGGTTTCAGCTCCTGCTGAAATGAAGCCACTTCAGGAAGAAAATATTCAAATTGCTGATAAAACTAGCGTAAAAACAGATACAACGATGTTGCGCGTTAGCAATCATTCTGAATTAATTGATTTGCTGATTTTAAATGCAACACAAAATATAGGAACTCGTTACCGGTCTGGAGGCACAACAAAAGCTGGTTTTGATTGTTCGGGTTTGATGTTTTGCACTTTTGGAAATTTTGACATTAAACTGCCAAGAAGCTCGATCGAGCAATCTAGAATTGGTACAAAAGTAGGTAATGCCGAAGCGCAAAAAGGAGATTTGATTTTCTTTAAAACCAACGGACGAAGACACATTAATCATGTTGGCATGGTCGTCGAAGTAAGTGATGGAGAAATAAAATTTGTTCACTCTTCAACTCACGGCGGCGTAATGATTTCTTCTACAAAAGAGCCATACTACGAAAGGGCTTTTTCTCAAGTCAATCGTGTTTTAGAAGAAGAAACTAAGAAGCTATAATGTTGATATAGAATTCATCTTTAAATTCTTCAATTGGAAAAGGTTTGCTCAACATTTTGCAGACATATTTGTTTCCTGTTATTTCATCAATTTCATCTTGATCTAAAGTAGACGAAAGAACATAAATTAAAGTCTCGCTCTTTAATTTTGGATCCAGTTTGTCGTATTCCTTTAAGAATTCAAAACCATTCATAAATGGCATTTGAATGTCCAGGAGAATGATCAGAGGCTTATTGGCTTCTGTGCTGTTCGCAAGCCATTCAAGTCCTTCTTGTCCATTATTGGCAATATGGATTTTATGAACCAAAAGTACTTTTTTCAGCAATTGTTTCATTACAAGCTGATCAATCAAATTGTCTTCGATTAATAAAAATGTTGGGCTAAATGGCATAATGATTTGGTATTGTTACGGTGAATTTGCTTCCAATTGTGGTTTCTGAGCATACAGATATTTGTCCTTTTATATTTTCAACAGCTTCTTTGACAATATAAAGTCCAAGTCCTGAACCTTTATTTTTGTTGGTTCCAAAATACATTTCAAAAATATTATCCTTAAATTCTTCTTTAATTCCGATCCCATTATCTGTTACTTCAATTTTATTAAAACCATCTGTCAATGAAGTTTTGATAGAAATAAACATTTCCTGTTTGCTTGCGTCTGCATATTTTATTGCATTTGATAATAAATTAGAAATAATGATTTTTAATCTTAAACTGTCGCTGTGAATTTGGTCAACTAATAACTCTTTTGTGAATGTAATTTGGTTTGCGTTTTCAATATGCATCAGTTGAGAAATAGCTTCTTCAAATAATTCTTTCAAGCTTACAGGTTCCATGATTACTTGCGCCCGCTTGTTTTTTGAATAATCAATAATGTCGCTGATAAATTGATCTTGTTTGGCCAGACTTTGCTCCATTAAATTTAGGTATTCCTTGATTTGGCTTACATTATCCTCTAATTGAGTGACTTTTATCAAGCCTTTGAGAGAAGTGATAGGTGATCTTAAATCATGTGAAGCGCTATAAACAAAGCAGTCCAATTCGTGGTTTGCCAACAATAAATTTTCATTCTTTACCTCAATTTCTTTTTTTGATGACAATAGGCGTCTTACCATTATGGAATAGTAAAGACAAATACTGCATATAATGATAAGAATGAAAACTATATTGGTAATAATCAATAGATCTTTTATTTTTCGAGTTCCCGCTCCAAGCGTATTTGAAAAATTTCGTTCGTTAACTGTCAATCGATCGCTAATCGAACTGATTCGTTCAAGGTATTTTCTTTGTTCATCAATGGTAAGTGAATTGTGTTTGATTTTGGCATCGATTTCTGTTCCAGTTACAAACAATTCATAAATTAGATTATCTCCTTGTTCCCATTCGTGAATCGCTTTTGCTAAAAAAGGTACTTTTTTAAAGTTGACAAATACCCAAATAACATCATCTAGATCATCTTTATGATTTCTGCCTGCAATAAATCCTTGTCGAGCAATTTGGTTGTCCCCAGCTTTTAAAAGTGTTTTTCGCGCTATTCCATCACCTTGTGGTACACTTAATTCTTCTAAATATAGTTTCCATTGATTTGGGTCTCTAGTATAAAGGTAAGTGATAAGGTGTCGTGATGCATCTTTTTGTCCTTTTGAGTAATGTGATTCGCCATTAACGTATGCTCTATTGGCAGATAATATTTTGATTGTGAAGAAATTGATACAAATTAATAAAGCGCAGGTAATAAAAACAATTAACAAAAGAACGAAGACATTTGGAAAACGTATTTTTCTGAGAAAATGGATCTTTTGCATATTTCTTGTTTTGTAGGTTAATAGTTTGGTTATTAGTGTCTAATTAACTTGTAAAAGAAAGTTTTTTTAGTCTCACGAATCTTTTGGGGAATTATTCATGGCATATCATATTAAATAAACAAATGTTAACAAAAAATAAGAAATTTTAAAACTTTAATCCTTCTAACCAAATTTAATAAAAATATATTTTGCTTTGACAAATGTGTTTTTATTTTCTGGTTATTTTAATATTTATATAGTTAACCATTTGATTTTTAATTATTTAATTAAATGTTAAAATGATTTTTGTAACCTGCACAACTATGATTTGATATGTTTTTTAGTAATCATTTTTGGAATAATTTGATTTCTGGGATATTGTTTTTGTTTAACGAATATCGAGTTTTTAAAAAATAAATTTTTAAAATTATTTGAGTTTGTCCATACAGTTTTAGCGAAAATAAAATTTTAATAAAATGTAAGAATTTAAAGGTGCTGTTTTTCTGCATTTTTGACTTTTATAAAAGAAAAAAGCTGTAGGTTTTGCCTACAGCTTTTCTTTAAAGTAAAGTTATTTCATTTGCAATATTTAGATTTTAAATTAATTTTTTAATGACTAAAATTTCAGCAATCATTTACTAAATATATTTAGCAGACAATTTAGGAAACATTCTTTTTAAGTCATCATTGTCTTCGCTCCATTCATTTCCAGTTGTAATATGGTTTTCCTGAAAGGGGTAGGGCATTTTTTGTCCCGTCAATTCTTCGAAAACTATTCCGGGTAAATAGCCAAAGCCTTCCCAATCAAATTCTTCAATAAGATGTGTTTCAATTTCTGCAAGTGATTCCGGATCAGCGATTGTTTTATAATAAAAGTCTTTGCCTTGAGCAATTACCCATTCGCGAAAGTCATTGAAGCTATCGTCGCTACAGCCTCCATGAATGATGTAAATGGCGCCCCAAAGTTCCCAAGTGTTTGCTTGACCTCTAAAATTTCTAAAACTATTGCCAAATAAAATGAGTTCATCTGCTGTTAGTTTTCGGAGTTCATTAGCTAATTCCTCTTGTTGCTCTTCAAAATTGCCACCAGAACTGTCTTTCGTTTTTTGGATTATTTTCCAGAATGAATCTTCGTCCATTAATTCATCGGAAATCTTGAAATCTTTTTTAGTAGGCCGATCAGCTGTTTCTTTTTTACCAAAAAGTTTGCCCAATATTCCCATAAAGGTTAGTTTATTTTGGTAAATACTGGCTATTGTCCTCATTCTCAAATTTTGATGTTGAAATTTCTTCTTTAATAAAATTTAATTTTGGTTCGGCTTTCGCTGTATTATTTTCAAAAGCTGGACTTGGCGCAGTCGAATTTTTAATTTTCAAAAGTGAAGTGATGAAAAACGCCAAAGCTCCAATGCCAATCAAAGCAAGAAAAATGTTAATGTACATATCGGTTCCAGTTCTAGTTAAGTTTTGAGCTAGAATAATTAAGCCAAAAGTGGTAAATATAATACCCCAATATTCCATTTTGACCCAAAATAAACTATGTTGACCTTTCACATTTATATCACTACCTGTTTTTCTGTTCCATTTAATTCCAAAGACGAAACTGAAAATCCCAGCGATATAAAGTGGAACAATAAAGGATAAATCAACGTATGTTTCTGGAAAAATTGAAACGCTGATAAAAAGTGCAACAAATAAAATTAATAGAGAAAAAATTCCTCTGCCTGACCAAACTATCATTTTTATAATGGTTTTAAAATTAAGAATTCACATTAATCAATCCTCTGAAAAATTGAATACCGCCAAATAAGATTGCGCCCCAAAATATAAAACCGATGTTGGCAAAAGTTAAAATGGTGCCTCCGCAGAACCATAGCGCTCCGTAAACCATATCTTTTCTGGCTTTTTCATATTTGGCTTCCTTTATTTCGATTTCTAGATTTTCAACCATCAATGTGGCAATTTCGGGACTAATTCCTTGTTCGGTGAGTTTGATTTTTGTTTCATGTGCCGATTTGTTTTCATTTACAAGCAAATTTGCGGCATAATTGTAATGATAGCTTGAAACCTCTGACATTTCAATTTCGGTCGTTTCCATAGATTAGTTTTTAGTTAGTTATAGATTTTGGTTTTTTGGTTTACGAATTCTGTTTCGATTTATGTTTTAATAAATGTTTTACATTCTACGGCTATCATGTTTAGCCGTAAAACATTTTTCAAAATGAAGTTTTCGTTTGATTCTCAAATATAAATAGTTGAGATAGAATAATGTTACGGGAAGACGTAATGACGCAATTTTTTCAAAAAAAAACTGCAAAATCAATTGCAGTTTTTAATAAAGTTCGTGCCAAAAATGACCACAGCCATCTTTGCATTCTGTGTTTCGCCTTTCTGTATCAGTTATTTTAAAAATCCACAACAAGGCGGTTATTACTTTTTTATTTTCTTCTTCTGGAAGTACGGCTAGTTTTTGAAATGCGATTTTGGTCGGAAACGTTTTTAAAAGTATTATTGGGGTGTATGTTGGCTTTAAGGGAATGCTTTTCAATGCTACTTGATAAGCAGGCGAGTCATAGTTTACCTTATCCGGAATCGAATTGATAATGTAATTATGCAACGTTGTAAAAAGCTCTTTAAAATTATAATCATTTCCTAATAAAAGCTCTAAACCGGTATTGAAATCAATATGGTCTTGAGCAGTTTTATTGATTATTTTTTCTATTTTTTTCAAAATGTTTTGGTTCTTTTTGGGGAATTATATTCCAAAAATAAATAGTCCAAATAATATAAAATTACGGAAAGACGTAAAGAGAAGAAATTATTTTGAATGTAAAAGCTACAATTTTTTTAAGATTGTAGCTTTTTGTGTTTATAAATGAAATTATTGCTTTAATGCTTCTGCATTTAAACTTATTGGAGGGCATCCATTATTGAAATAAATGGTTGCTTTAGCGGTTACTCGTGAAAGACAACCTGTATAATAAAATTCTTCATTTATTTTGTTGTCATTTAGAGTGCTAGTGAATGGAGGATATATAGTCCCGCTTTTTTTGCCGTATAATTCGTCATCTCCTGAAAAAGAAGGCCCTCCTTCTAATTTTAAATCTATTTTGGAAACAGTATTTTTCCAATCAATAATACAATTAGAAGGTGAAATCAATGTAAGAAATCCTCCTAAATTTCCTGATGGGCTGCTGCCTCTGCATACAAATGATAGAGACATTGTAGGCGTGCAACAAGCAGCTCCACCGCCAGTAGATTTTACTATTGGTAAAACTGGTCCGCAAATTTGTCCTGTTTCATCAGTTCCAACTGCTTGTATAGATCCGCTTAGAAAACTAGAATCTGTCGTAACACTTGCGGTAGAACCCGTCCCGTTAATTGTTAGACTCCCACTTGGATTGACAGTGCCAGGAACTATACTCCACGTAACATTGCTTACAGCAGGAGTGCTGTTGTATTGATATGTAGTAGTTGAGCCTGCAGTTACAGATGAAAAGGCATTATCTGTATTGACATTACTTACTGTTGTGCCAGAGATGTAACAAGTGATTGTTCCGGAAGTTACCGCTGCTGTTTTCTTTGTCAAATTAGAGCTTTTTGTAGCGCTATTACTCTGTTGTGCTTGTGTTTCATCATTAGAACAAGCAAAAAAGATTGAACTAGTTGCTAATGAAATAAATAAGATGCCAAAATAAATTTTTAAATTTTTCATAATTTTTTAATTCCCTTTTGAAGTATAATTACTATTGAAGACGAAAACTTTAGGTACTAGATTTGGGTTAATTTTGTTCCGCCTTTCAGATTTTAACTTTAGATTTAGGCAATCCGCTCAACAAATTTATTTGCAGTTATATCAAAGTACCTGAAATTACTATTGAAACGTTAGGTTAAATTCTGAGGTTTAATTAATAGATTTAAATAAGTTTTTAGTTGTTTGTAATAATTGTTTTTTTTGTAAAAAAATACTTTGATTTAATCAAATTTATATAAATCAAATAGTACAACATTACGTAAAACCGTAAACGGACATTTTTTTTTTAGATTCTTTTCTTGTTTTTTTTAATCATTAGATAAGATTAGGATTTCAGAAAAAAGTATATCTTTAACCAACCCAAAAACCAAAAAAATGCAAGAAAACGACCAAGAAAATTTTAAAAGAGAGCTCGGATTATTAGACGGAACCATGCTTGTTGTAGGTTCTATGATTGGATCCGGGATATTCATTGTAAGCGCCGATATTGCGAGACAAGTAGGATCTGCAGGCTGGCTAACGCTTATTTGGCTAATCTCAGGATTGATTACAATTATTGCTGCTGTAAGTTATGGCGAACTTAGTGCCATGTTTCCAAAAGCAGGTGGGCAATATGTTTATTTAAAAGAAGCTTACAATAAATTGATTGCCTTTTTGTACGGCTGGAGCTTTTTTGCAGTAATTCAGACCGGGACAATTGCTGCGGTTGGTGTGGCTTTTTCCAAATTTGCAGCTTATCTATATGAACCTTTTAGCGACGAGAATATTCTGTATGAATTAGGTTCTTTTAAACTTAATGCGGCGCAACTAGTTTCTATTTTTACAATTATTGTGCTGACCTATATTAATAGTCGTGGTGTTAAAAACGGGAAAATTCTGCAAACTGTTTTAACCATTATCAAAATTTTATCCCTGCTTGGTTTGATCGTTTTTGGATTGACGCTTGCTGCAAAGGCTTCAGTTTGGGATGCCAACTGGGCAGATGGATGGGCAACGCGTTCTTATAATGCCAAAAGCGATTCTTGGTTGCCAATTAGCGGAACAGCGTTAATCACAGGAATTTCAGCTGCTATGGTTGGTTCATTGTTTTCAAGTGACGCTTGGAACGGAGTTACTTTTATTGCAGGAGAAATCAAAAATCCAAAACGAAACGTTGGTTTGAGTTTGTTTTTAGGAACTTTTATCGTAACGGTAATTTATGTTTTGACTAATTTGATGTATGTCGCTGTTGTACCACTTCAGGAAATTGCAACAGCAAAATCAGAGAGAGTAGCGGTTGTGGCTTCGCACTATATTTTTGGAGATATCGGAACGCTTATTATTGCGATCATGATTATGATTTCAACTTTTGCCTGCAATAACGGTTTGATTATGGCTGGAGCGCGAGTGTATTATACGATGGCAAATGACGGATTGTTCTTTAAAAAGGCGGCAATTTTAAACAAGGCAGGTGTTCCTGCTTGGGCTTTATGGGCACAATGTGTTTGGGCTTCGGCTTTATGTTTGACTGGAAAATATGGTGATTTATTAGTCTTCGTCATCATTATTGTTTTGATTTTTTACATCTTAACGATTTATGGAATTTTCATTTTAAGAAGAAAAATGCCAGATGCTGAGAGGCCTTATAAAGCTTTTGGATATCCATTTTTACCAATGTTTTATATTATAATAGCAACGGCAATTTGTATTTCTTTGCTAATTACAAAATTCTCAACTTCTGGTTGGGGCGTGTTGATTATGTTGACTGGAATTCCAGTTTACTATTTGACGAAACCTAAAGAATAGATTTTTGTTTCAGGTTTACTGTTTCAAGTTTTCCTGAAATTTGTATCATAAAAAAGCGCCTTGTAATTCAACAAGGCGATTTTTGTTATTTTGAATATTCAGAATTATTATTCAGATAAATCGTTGTCAATTCTTTCTGCTGTTGGTCGCAAGAAAATCAGATAAATCAAAATCAGTATTCCAAACAATATAAAATCGGGTTTCAAAAATAAAATTAGAAATGCAGCACCTTCAAGAACTGCCCAGCGCATGATTGATGCGGTTTGATAAATAGGAAATTTTTCTTCAAGTTTCAATTTCGGATTGATTTGCTTCAATTGAGATTTGAATAAAAAACTGCTCAAAACAAATGCTAGAACCGGAATAACAACATAAATTATCGAAGAGGAATCAATAGTAGGAATTCGTAATTTCTCAATCGAAAGGTCGCCTAAAATGTAATAGGCTACAATCGTACCTGCGCAAATGCCAAGATGAATGATTTGTAGGGTTTTAATTTTTTCAGACATGGTTTGGTTAATTAGGGGTTTGGTTAGTAATATGCAAGTTAAAAATTAATTCTCTGAAAATTCTTATTTAATGAGTTAAGAATCTGAATTGCAATGTTTTTTGCTGAAAATGAAAGAATAAAAGAAGAAACTCGCAATGAAAAATCTAAGGATATTGGCATAAAAAAAAAGACATTGCAATGAAGCAATGTCTCTTTTGATGCAAATAATCTGGAAACTGTTTTATAGTGTAACAGGCTCAGCAGATGATTTTATTGTTGAATTAATAATAGACAAAGTAAGTGGGTCAGATTCTCCTGAGAAGAAAGCTTCCAGAATTTCCTGAAATATCGGATTTGTGTTTTCAACTAATGAGAAAAGCGTCATAGACGAACGTAATTTGCGAGCGTCTAAATCTCCAAAAATCCCATCAGCTGATTTTCTTTTGAAAGTCAATAAAAGTTCTGAAATTTCAATTAAATGTTTTCCAAGAATTGGATGTTCCAAATAATCTGAAGCTTCTTTTAAATCATTAATGGCATAAAGATTTGCTGTATCGCTTTTTCCCAAACCTTTTATTTGCGGAAAAATGAACCACATCCAGTGTGTTTCTTTTTTCCCTTTGCTGATTTCAGAAAGAGCTGTAAGATAAAGTTTGTTCTGCGCATCTAAGAAACGCGATAAATCATTGTTAGAATAAGCCATTATGGTATTGTATTTTGAAAAAGGTTGCAAAAATAGTAAAAAAGATAGGGTTAGCCTAATAAAAGGTTCATACAGTGCATGTTTTAACTTTTTAAAGAAGGAATATCTTACGTAGTTTTAAATGAAAAATGCTTTTTTTTAAGAGTTCAATGTTATAAAAATCAAAGATTTCGATTGGTTCTTCTAAAGGTAAGATTGATCCTTGGCAAAACATCGCGAGCTGTTTTTGGAACATGATGTTGCCAAAAACTATTAGTCGTTCCTGCCATTAATAAAAAGGAACCATGGTGAAGCGGAATCTCGACCTGATCAATATCCTTCCTGAATTTATGTCGGAGTTTGAACATTCTTGTTTCGCCAAAAGTAACCGAAGCAATAATAGGGTTTGGGCCTGTATTGTGTTCTTTGTCGCTGTGCCAGGCCACACTATCGTTGCCATCTCGGTATAAATTTAAAAGTAAGCTATTAAAATCAACTTGTGTTTCTTTTTCAACACGGCCTCTGATGGTCAGTAGATCGTAAGTCCAGTCTGGGCCTTTTTGATCGGCGCCCGGATTATCTTTGTCTTCATACCAGGAAATCATTCGTGGCGCGGTTACTGTTTTGTCATACATTTCCATTTCATATTCTCTCCATTTGGTTTGATGAAGCAGTCTTTCATAAAAACGATCGGATTCTTTTTTAGTGAAAAAGTTATCGATTAAAATTAATTCGCAATCAGGCAAATCGTATATAATTTTACCACTGCTACCTGTGGTAAATAATTCGGTGTCGCTAAATAGTGTCATAATTCAGATTTTAGTTTTACAGCTCTATTTTATATTTATTCGGATTAAGAAGCTTTACTTAAAAAGTGCTTATTAAAAAACACTTTACCTGGATGTTTTTCAGCGAAGGCAAAAATCAACTGTTCAATATATTGGTTGCTTTTATAAGGCGTAACATAGCTTTTGACATCTTCAGGATCTTGAATCGCAACATCTCTCGGAATATATCCCATTCCGTGAAAGTGTCCATTTTCAATCCAAATACAGCTTCTTTCATCTGAGGATCTTCCTTTGTCAATTATAGCAAAACTTGGTCGGTTGTTCAATAAAAAATCAATTGCATTATCGACTTGTTCATTATGGAGTGAAACATCTGGCAACTCTTTTATTTCATTATTGTAGAAAAAATCGCCTTCATCGGGTCTTGAATATTTACAGAAACGATGGTCTATTTCAAATTGTTCTGCGAGACTTCGCAATAAATGAATTCCAGTATGCTGGTTGTTGAATTCATGAATACAAGTCTGAAATTTGCTCATTTTTCCGAGTGCCAAATATTTATAGCCATTTCGAGCTTCGTATTGATAAATGCCGAATTTAGCTTCAAAACGTTTTAAAGCTCTGTTGTAAGTCGGCCAAAGTTTTTTGATTTCGGTACATTCTAAAAGAAGCGCCATCAATCCAGTCGCACAAACTTCAAAAGAAATTCCGTGAATATCTCTTAAAAAATGCTGTCTCTGCGGATTGATATTATTTCCAGTAAAATGCGATGTTACTCGTTTTTTCAGATTGATCGCTTTTCCAACATAAATCACTTTTTTCTGCTGATTATAGAAATAATAGATTCCAGGTTTAGCGGGCAAATTATTAAAATCGTCTGCAGGAAGATTTGGAGGCAATCGCTGATCTTCTGCTGTTTTCTTGATCATTTTATCGATTTCTCCGGCATCGTCCCATTCCAATAAAAGCGAAAATAGTAGGGCAGTAGCATCAGCATCTCCGCCCGCGCGGTGTCTGTTTTCTAAAGATATATTTAAAGAGTTGCAAAGATTCCCTAAACTATAAGAACCTAATCCGGGCTTGATTTTTCGTGCCGCTCGAACCGTACACAATTTTCTCGCAGACCATTTAAAACCCGCTTGTTCCAGTTGATGGTGAACGAACGAATAATCAAAGTTGACATTGTGTGCCACGAAAACACGATCGGTTAGCATTTCCAAAACCTTTTCAGAAATATCATCGAAGATTGGTGCATTGGCAACCATTTCATTATTAATTCCTGTCAGTCCAAAAATAGAAGGAGGGATATCCTGTTCAGGATTTACAAGTGTTTCGTAACGATCCAACACATTTGTACCGTCATGAATAATAATGGCAATTTCCGTAATACGGCTTCCACTGGCATTACCGCCTGTGGTTTCAATATCGACTATGGCATATTCTTGCTTTTTCATTTGTATATAACGTAAAATGTTCTTTTTCTGTTGTTTATGTTTTAATCTTGTAAAGTCTTATACATTTCTATTTTTTATTCTCGCAAAGTTTTTCTTTTTTAAGCTCTTTAATTAAAAACTTTGCGCCTTCGCTCTTTTGCGAGCAATTTTCATCCCTTAAGTATTAAACTTCATTCGATGTCTCGGAAGATTAATTTCATGTTCCGATGGATAAGGTTTTCGATGCGTCATACTAACATCTTCTTTAATTTGGCTTTGTGTTTTATATTGATCTTTAGCGTCCATGTAGCGCGGATCTGGAATAAAAGGCATTTTTGCCATTTTGAGAATCGTAATGGTTGGAAAATGATAATCGACCTCAACATTTCCTAACAAAAGATAACAGCCTCCGCCTTGAAAAGGATGTTTTGCCAAACTATCCGGAAAATGCGCCGTATCAAAATAAGTGCCTTCATGATCGATCCAAGTTCCAAAATACATTGAGCCTTTTTTCGTCGGGACGTGTTTTCTGGAAATTAAATACGCCAGCATTCTAACTTGTCTTTTATGATATTTCACTAAATCTTTTGCCATAATATCGCCGCGGTGTTTGGTTTGCAAAAGATCAAAAACCGTACATGAAATAGGAAAACTCAACAATTCGATTTCATCAAAAGCATCTTCAAAAATAGAACGTTCTAAAACTGGCAATTTAAATTCTTTTGCGGGTTCCTGAAGCAATTTTAAATTCCTGTTTTCTGGTTTAAAATTGTTTAAAAGTAAACTCGCACTAATCAAAAGCTGATTTTTTGTTTTTCCTGTAAAGCGAAAAGCGCCAATAAAAATCAATATTTTAACGCCTTCAATCCCAATCGGAATGCGATTGATAAAATTTTCCAAAGAAAGATAATCGCCATTTTTAGTTCTTTCCGATTCGATTAAATGTGCAATTTTAGATTCTAAACTTTGCAAATGCATGAAACCGAGATAAATATCAGTTCCGTACAAAGTCGTTTGATATTCACTTTTATTCACGCACGGATTATGAATGGTTCCGCCCGACATTCTGGCTTCATGCACATAAACTTCAGTTCGGTAAAATCCGCCTTGATTGTTGATTACCGCGGTCATAAATTCAACGGGATAATTGACTTTCAAATACAAACTTTGATAACTTTCAACGGCATAAGAAGCAGAGTGCGCTTTACAGAAAGAATAACCAGCAAAAGATTCAATCTGACGATAAATTTCTTGACTCAAAGCTTCTGGATGTCCTTTTTGAGCACAACTTGCAAAGAAATTATCTTTTACTTTCTGTAAAGCTTCGAGCGATCTTCCTTTTCCTGACATGGCACGACGCAGAATATCACCATCAGGTGCAGGAAGTCCGCCATAATGTTGGGCGATTTTAATCACATCTTCCTGATAGACCATAATCCCGTAGGTTTCGCCAAGTTGTTCTCTAAAAACGTCATGAAAATATTCAAACTGATTTGGATTATTATGGCGAAAAATATACTCTTTCATCATCCCAGATTGTGCAACTCCAGGACGAATAATAGATGAAGCGGCAACTAGAATTTTATAATTATCGCAATTCAATCGACGTAATAATCCGCGCATCGCTGGGCTTTCGATATAAAAACAGCCAATTGTATCTCCTTTTGCCAAATGAGAATTGCAAACCGCTTCATCTTTAGAAATTGAAGTATTGCGAATGTCGACTTTTACACCTCGATTTTTAGCAATCAGTTTTACGCTATCATCAATATGACCTATTCCACGCTGACTTAAAATATCGAATTTGTCAAAACCGATTTCTTCGGCAATATGCATATCAAAAAGTACAATTGGAAAACCTTTTGGAGGCATTTCTAAAGGCGTATAATTGGTAATTGGCTCTTCAGAAATAATGATTCCGCACGCATGCATACTGCGTTGGTTTGGATATTTTTCCAGCATTTGTCCATAATATTGAACAAGCCTTACAATTTCGTTTGTTTCATGTAATGCCAATGGATTTTTTGCCAGCATATCCAATTCCTCTTTCGGAAGACCAAAAACTTTTCCGACTTCTCTGAAAATAGATCGGTATTTGAATTCAACATTCGTACCGCAAAAAGCGACGTGATCTCTGCCGTATTTTTCGAAGATATATTCTAAAATTACATTGCGTTCCTGCCAGCTCCAGTCAATATCAAAATCGGGTGGAGTTTTTCTGTTGAGGTTTAAAAAACGTTCAAAATACAAATCAAGTTCGATTGGACAGATATCGGTAATTCCGAGGCAATAAGCGATAATGCTGTTGGCGCCACTTCCGCGGCCGATGTGCATAAAACCTAATTCTGTGCTGTGTCTAACAATATCCCAAGTGATTAAAAAATAACCGCTGAATTCTAGTTCATCAATTACTTTCAGCTCTTTTTTGACACGTGCTTCAGCTTGCGGATTTTCTTTTCCGTATCTTTTTTCAAAACCTTCCTCAGCTAATTCGGTTAGCTTTTTTAAATCGCCTTCACGACTTCCAGTAAAGAATTTTTTATTCTTTTTGACTGCAAAATCATATTGAAAATTACATTCGTCAATGATGCGTTGCGTATTCGAAATAATTTCAGGATATTTTTCATAGAAAGGCAAAAGAGCATCTAATGGCTTTATGAAATCAGAAGTTTTGCAATAATCTGCTTCGGTAAGTTTTGACAGGATAATATTAGTATCAATTGCTCGAAGCACTTTATGCAGATTATATTCTTTTTTACTGCTAAAAGTTACGGGTTGTAAAACTACCATTTTGGCAATTTTATTTTTATGTTTTGAAGTCAGAAGACTTGAAACTTCCTCAGGACGAACTCCGATAAATTCATTTTTATGAAGTGTTTCTGGAGCATTTTCTAAAGTATAAATCACAAAAGCCGATTCAAATTTAGGTGCTCGCAAAGGCAGAGTTTCTCCACTGAAATTATGATTCGTTAAAAAACGATTCATTTCGGCTAATCCTTCAGCATTTTTGGCCAAACCAATATATCGGAATTGATGATTGCAACGAAATTCCATTCCAACCAAAGGCTTGATTTCGTTTTTCTCACATGCTCTTATAAAATCATAAATTCCAGTTCCTGTATTAATATCTGTCAATGCCATTGCTTTTATACCGCAAGAAATTGCCTGCTCGATAAGTTTATCAAGAGGAATCGTGCCGTAACGCAGAGAGTGAAAAGAATGACAATTAAGATACATGATTTTATTTATTGCGTTTTAAAATTTCGTCTTTAGTATTGGGTTTAAAATGCGCTCCGGCACAACGCATCACAGCATCAAAACCGTAACGACTTTTCATTTTATCCATAGCGGCATAAAGCGCCAACATTTCTTGAGTATCTTCAAAAAGATCGATTTGATAGGTTCCTCGTACTAATCCGCTGAAGCGAACGCCAATTAAACGCAGACGCATACGACGCTGATAAACTTTTTCAAAAAGCTCCATTACGGTTTTAGTCAAAATATGATCGGCTGAAGTATAGGCAACTCGGCATTGTTTGGTTTCAGTATCAAAATTGGCGTAACGAATTTTAACTGTAACCGTAGAAGTCAGCCATTGCTCAGAGCGCAATTGAAATGCTAGTTTTTCAACCATTCCCAAAAGCACTCTTTTAAGTTTTGGAATATCAATGGTATCTTGTGAAAAAGTGTTTTCGGTCGAGATAGATTTTCTTTCACTATAAGGTTCTACAGGCGTATGGTCGATTCCGTTGGCTTTTTTCCAGAGTTCCAAACCATTTTTTCCAATCATTTGCTGTAAAACCTCAGCGGGCATTTCGGCTAAAGTCTGAATTTTGCGAACGCCAATTCGGGACAATAATTGAAAAGTTACGGTTCCGACCATTGGTATTTTCTGAATCGAAAGCGGATTTAAAAAGGCCTGAACATTTTGTTCGGGAATTTCAAGATTTCCTACTGGTTTGCCTTCGCCGGTAGCGATTTTAGAAACGGTTTTATTGATTGATAACGAAAAACTAATTGGTAATCCGGTTTCTTTAATTACTTTTTGTGCTAGTTCATTGGTCCATTTATAACTTCCGTGAAATTTATCCATTCCGGTAATATCCAGATAAAATTCGTCGACACTTGCTTTTTCTAAAACAGGCGCTTTTTCCTGAAGAATTTCGGTAACATCATGCGATAATTTTGAATACAATTCCATGTCGCCTTTCATGATTTTTGCGTCTGGACAAAGTTTCATTGCCATACGAATAGGCATGGCAGAACGTACTCCAAATTTGCGTGCTTCATAGGAACAAGAAGCCACAACACCGCGATCGCCTCCGCCAATAATAAGCGGAATTCCGTTAAGTTCAGAATTGGTAAGTCGTTCGCAGGATACAAAAAAGGTATCCAAATCCATATGTACAATTGCCCGTGCCATTTTTCCTTTGTTTTTGTATGAAACAAAATTAGTACAGATTAGAACATTTTGTGTATATTTGCTGTTCCAAATTATAACAAATTAATTATGTCCTTATTTTCAGACAACATCAGAGCATTAAGGGTTAAGCATAAAATATCTCAAGAGAAATTAGCTGAAAACCTTAGCATTACCAGAGGTAGATACGTAAAATATGAAGACGGAACTTCAGAGGCGCCGTATGATATTTTAAAGAAGATTGCATTATATTTCCATATGAGTATTGACTTGATATTATCGGTCGATATTCGTAAAATTGATGTGCAAAATTTGATAAAACTCGAAGGCAATCGACTTATTTTGCCTATTCAAGTGGATAGTTTTGGAGAAAACTTTATTGAAATTGTATCTCAAAAAGCAAAAGCAGGATATTTAAACGGATATGCTGATCCAGAATATATTGAAAGTTTACAGCAGATTACACTTCCGTTTTTAGGACCTGGAAAACACCGCGGATTTCCCGTTGAAGGCGATTCAATGCCTCCACACGAAGATGGTTCTATTATTATTGGCCGTTATGTGGAAAAGCTAGGAGAGGTGATGGACGGTAAAACTTATATTCTTATTACTAAGAATGAAGGAATGGTTTATAAACGTCTCAATAAAAATAAAAAGAACGCTTTGGTTTTAGAATCAGACAACAGTTTTTACCCGAATTATGAAGTGAAAGCTTCGGATATTTTAGAGATTTGGGAATACGAATGCAACATCGGCCGCTCAGATAAAAAACAAGAAACGACAGAAACTGGAGCGATGAAAGATTTACTTTTGGAATTGAAAAGAGAAGTTCGAGAGATTAAGAATAATACTTCGAATGCATAAAAATTATATGAATTCTGAAAGATACAAATGGACGATACGATTTTTAATCTTAACGCCTCTTCTTTTATTAATTGCAATGATTATAGCAGGTGGCGGACATGGATTTGTTCAACCCATTTTTGCTTTATTTCCATTCGCAACTTTTCAATGCATTTGGTCAAAAGATCTTTCTTTTATAAATTTTATAATTGCGGTTGTTCAATTTCCTATTTATGGTTTATGTATTGACAAATCAATCAATAAAACCAAAAACGGGATTATAATTTTAGTTCTTCATGTTTTACTTGCAGGATTGATTTTTGTGTTTGCTAGTGAGAATTGGAAATAAAAAATGTTAAATATGAGAATAATCTACTATTCATTTTTCTGCTCTATTTTTCTTTTAAGTTCTTGCAACGAGAAAAAAGAATTGGATAAATATGATAAAAATGGCAAGCTAATAGTTTATAGCGAAGAAGTCTACTTTAACATGTTGATGAAAAATAAAAAATTAGATGTTACTATTATTGATACATTTTGTATTAATCAAAAAGCTAAAGCTATTAAAGATATCAAAAAGGGAGAATTAATTTACTTTGGGTCTCACTCTTACGAGAAAATATTGTCCAAAATGTTGAGTCAATATGGTATTAAATACAAAGATCATCTGGGGCATTGTACGAGACTTGGCAGTTTTGAGCCATATTGTTATCAAATTGAAATGTGGAAAGAAATAGATAGAAGATATGGAGAGAATTTTATTGATTCCCTTTCTCAAATAGCAAAAAAGCAATTTGTCTTAGAAAATCCAGATGTTCCTTATATAGAAGATGGAATAGATTTAAGAGAAAAATATAAGAAGGAATCAAAATGAATATCCAAAAAGCTAAAATCGAAGATCATATCCGTTTAACGGAAATCACCAAAAAGTCAAAAGCATATTGGGGATATTCTGAGGAACAAATTGAAAAATGGAGTAATAATCTAACCATTACAGAAGATTATATCGAAAAAAATCCTGTCTTTAATTTGGTTGAAGAAAATCAGATTGTTGGTTATTATTCTTATTTAAAAAAAGAAGACAATCAGGTAAAATTGGACAACTTATTTATTTTACCTGAATATATCGGAAAAGGATTTGGCTCTTTTTTAATGAATGATTTTCTGGAAAGAATGCGAAATGAAAAATATCAAAAAATCATTTTGGATTCGGAACCAAATGCAGAACAATTTTATCAGAAAATCGGATTTGTGAAAATCGGAGAATTTGAAACTTCAATAAAAAATAGATTCATACCGATTATGGAAATGAATCTATAATTCTTGAGTTTATTTTAAATCAATTTTCAGTTGCATTTCATTTTTCATATGCAATAATGCCTCAGCATTTCCCATAGCATCATCAACAGGATTATGCGTATGCTCTGTTTTTCGAAGATGTTTCCATTGAGCGAAAGTATCATTTACTAAACCGCAGTATAAATCGCCAATTCTTCTTGATGAATATCCAAAAGGATTTCTATTTAAAAAATGATGAAAATACCAACAGATAAACATCCAGTCAAAACCATTATTGTCACTGATAAATATTGGTCTTCCTTTTGAATTTTCTTTTATCCATTCTTCAAAATTTAGCATTACCGTTTTAGGATCATCAAACCCTAGAGTTGTTTCTCTATCAAACCCTGAAATAGCTAAAGCTTGTGGATCAAATTTGTCAGAAATAGGCTTTAGTTGTCCGTAAAATGTTTTGTCTAATTTGTCATTTACAATGACGGCACCAAAAGATATCATAGAATAATCTCCCGGAATTGGTCCATCTGATTCGATGTCTACAACTATATAACTCATTTAATTTGTGATTTGTTTTTCTAACAAACTTAAAATATTAAATAAAGAATAATAGTATTTTATGATAAATTATGAATTAAAAAACCTTTGCAAATCCCAATCCATATTGTTGCCCATTATAAAAAGGCATTATCATAGAAGTTGATTTATTTTCGGCCGATGATTTAAACAGTTTTCTAGTGATATAGGGATTAATCCAATAAGCAATTTTCGTACTCAAAATTCCAATTCCAGCTCCGGCAGCGACATCGGTCAGCCAGTGACGATTATTGTAAATTCTGAAAAGTCCGGTTCCTGTAGCAACGGCATAACCCGCAATTCCGTACCAAATCGATTTGTCTTTGTATTCCTGCCATAAAAATTCGGCGCCCATAAATGCCGTTGCAGTATGTCCAGAAGGAAAGGAGTTATTTGAACTTCCGTCAGGCCTTTCTTCATGTACAATCGATTTTAAGCTCAAAACCGTTGTCGCCATAATAGCGTATGAAGTCACCAATATGACCGAACGATCACGCATATTGTTTTTTCCTTTTACGCCAAAAGCATTCAAAGCATAAACAGAAACAGCCGGCGCGTATTGAGAGAAGTCATCAATTGTGATTTTTTCATCAATATCTTCCTTGACTTCGGCTCTGATTTGCGAGTTAAAACTCAAAAGCTGATCACTTTCTAAACCAATTACGCCATACCCAATCAAAACCGAAGGAATAATTAATTGTTTGTAACTGAATTTTAAATGATTTGACGTACTGTCAATTTTTGCGATAGAATCATTTTGTTGCGCATTCGCAGAAAATAATCCGAATAAAAATAGAAGGGAAATCGTTTTGTGCAACATCTTTAGTTTGTTGTTATATTTTGCAATATTAACGAATGTTTGTTCTTGGTATTTTGGGCTTAATTGAACCTTAAGCTAATATTAATCAATGCAATATAAATAGCAAATTCAATACTAAAGATACTATAATTTTTTAAATTTTGTAGGAAATATTTTTATTTTATTTGGGTAAATTTTTAAACTTTCAACGTAAACCAAAAAGTGCTTCCCAATCCTAAATTACTCTCAACGCCAACACTTCCATTTTGGGCTTCAATAAATTCTTTGCTGATCGCTAAACCCAATCCCGTTCCCGATTTCTGACTTCCCGGAATCTGAAAATACTTATCAAAAACTTTGTCTTTGTATCTTGGTTCAATTCCTTTTCCGGTATCAATAACCTGAAAAACCATCTGATTATTTTCTTCTTTTAATTTGATGAGAATCGTACTTTTTTCAGACGAATATCGAATAGCGTTTGATAAATAATTAATCAAAACCCAGCCTGTTTTTTCAGCATCGGCTTTTACATTTTTAAGATTTTCATCAGCATCAACAATTAACTGAATCTGTTTTTGATCGGCCTGAATTTTTACAGCTTCAACAGCATATTTTACAATTTCATTCGGATTGCTTTTGCCAATGTTCAGCTGAATATTTCCAGTTTCTAATTGTGATAAATTCAATAATTCACCCGTAATTTTCAACAAACGCTGACTGTCGTCTTTAATGCTTTCAACCAGTTGTTTTTGGTCGTCGTTCATCTCGCCCGTTTTTGAATTTTCAAGCAATTGAAGACTTAATTTTATAGAGGCAATAGGCGTTTTTAATTCGTGTGAAACGGTGGCAATAAAATTGGTTTTAGCAAAATCCAGTTCTTTAAAAAGTGTAATATTTCGAAGAATAATTACATCTCCAATATTGATTTCTTTTTCTTCCCCTGTTGGTGTTATGGTGATATTATGAATTTCCTTTTCGAAATAACTTTCCTTTCCGTGAGCAAAAATTTTGAGAGGCTGTTTCTTTGGAGTTTCATTTTCTTTCAGAATTAAGGAACGAATCAAATCATTAGAAATCGCCAATTCAGATGCAGATTTTCCAATAATATCTTCTGATTTCAAACCAATAATTTTCAGCGCTTCATCATTCACAAACAAAACAATTCCTTCGTTGTCCAAACCAATAATCGGGTCGTTCATATTATTGATAAGCGTTTCCAATCGTTTTTTCTCAAAAAGAAGTTTGTAAACATTGCTGTCATGATATTCTTCCAACTTTTGAGCCATGGTATTAAACGATTTGGCAAGATCTCCAAATTCGCTGTGGCTTGTAAAATGAACACGTTCGGAATAATTTTTATTAGCAATTTCCTTAATACTCAGCGTTAATTCCTTAATCGGATTTGCAATATTATTTGGGAGGTTGACCAATAAATTGAAAGCAATTAAAAAGCATAAGCTGCCAACAATAGCAATGGACAAATTTGCTGTTTCAGCCGATTTTTTGGCGATATCGCTTTTCTGTTTTATAGCATCAAGATTCAATTTCATAATAGCAAAAATATCTTGACGAATTTGCACTTTTATACTTTCATCAGTGGTATTTTTAGCTAAAAGAGCAAAGCTTTCTTTCAGCTTTTCGGTTGCTTGTTTTTCGCCAGGTTCTGTAATATTTCGGGTTTGCTTTTCAAGATTTTCCTCAAAATTCTGAATCGTTTCTTTAGAATTTGATTTCATTCCGTCCAAAGCAAAAATCATATTTCGCGAATATTCTAGCGTGTTGTAATTCGATTTCAGAATATTCTCAGTGTCCTGTTTAATCAAAAAAACAGAATAAGCACTCACTAACGAGAGAATGATGATCATTAAAAATAACAACCCAACACCCAGATTCAATTTGGTTTTAATTCTCATTTTATAAAACATTTTTTTTGAACCATATAAGTAATATAAGTAAATATTAGACTGTGTGTTTTCTTAACCGCAAAGGCGCAAAGGTTTCGCAATGCACGCAAAGATTAGATTTAAAAATTCTAGTGACCTTTGCGTAAAACCTTGCGTCTTTGCGGTTAAATTTCAACATCCCTTTAATTTAAATGAACTTATATCACTTATATGGTTTAATATTTTTTCATGACAAGATTACAAGATCAACATTTGATAACGACAATTTATTCAGCAAACGCCTGAAAATTGTTGTTGACAAAATTACTTTAAATAAATTCAAATGCGGTTTCCCGATGCAGACAGTTGTAATTTGTTTTTCTTCTACAGTGGTCAAAATTGCATTGGCAATATTCGAATTTTCTAATTTAATAACTTCGGCACCCAATTGCACAGCGAGTTTAAAGTTATTAATTAAATGTCGTTGTTTGTCAAGCGCAATTCTTGTACTACTTTCTTGGGGTGTTTCGACATACAAAACATACCAAATTCCGTTATAATAACTTGCCAAACGCGCTGCTTTTCTAATTACGATTTTGGCTGTTTTTTCATTACTGCTAATGCAAGCCAACAATTTTTCATGACGTAAAGCATGCAGATTCGGAACTTCATTTTCTACTTTTCGAACGACCTGACTCGCCACTTCTTTCAAAGCTAATTCACGCAACTGCAGAATTTGTTCCGATTTGAAAAAGTTCTGCAAAGCCATCTGAATTTTATCTGCCGTATAAATTTTACCTTCTTTTAAACGTGCAATTAAATCTTCTGAAGTCAAATCAATATTTACCACTTCATCGGCTAAACGCAAAACGTTATCCGGAATTCTTTCTTGAACATCAATGTTTGTAATTCGTTTTACATCTTCATTTAAACTTTCAATATGCTGAATATTGACTGCCGAAATCACATTAATTCCAGCTTCCAAAATCTCCAGAACATCTTGCCAGCGTTTTTCGTTTTTGCTTCCCTCAACATTTGTATGTGCCAATTCATCAACGATAACCACTTCTGGTCTAAGGTTGATGATGGCCTGAACGTCGAGTTCATCGAGTTCTTTTCCTTTATAAAAAATAGTCCGTCGCGGAATAATCGGCAGGCCAGACAATAACTCATGCGTTTCCTTTCGCATATGCGTTTCGATGTATCCAATTTTGACATCGATTCCGTTTTTCAATAACGAATGTGCTTCCTGAAGCATACGGAAAGTCTTGCCCACACCAGCGCTCATCCCAATGTAGATTTTGAATTTTCCTTTTCGAGATTTCTGAATCAAATCCAGAAAGTGCTGTGCGTTATTTTCGTTTTCCATTTTTAGAGTTTTTGCCACTAAGACACTATTTTTTTGTTTCACGCAGATTTATAAAGATTTAAGCAGATATTCGCAGATTATTTAAATAAAAATCCAATTTAATCTGCCTTAATCTGTAAAATCTGCGTGAAATATTTTTTTCTAGAAACTAATTGCCAAAGCAGATGTTACAAAAGTATTCGTATCTGTTGGCAGATTGTTTTTGGTAAAAATTTCATCCTTGCTTGACAGATTTCTCGCTTCAATTCTAAACATAACATTATCAGTGATTAAGTAATCAAAGTTAGCTGAAAATCCATAAGTTTTAAATCCGTTTGGTGTTTCTGTGGCGATAATTACACCTTTTTCATCACTGTAATATTCACCTCGCGCTGCCAATTGAATTTTATCCGTTGGTTTGTATTGCAGAATCAAAACAGGCGAAAACCAAGTATCATATTTGTTACTATTTTTAGCCGATTGCTGTGAACCAATATCAAAACCAGCCGTTAAATTTGTTTTTTCAGTTACTTTAAATTGCCCGTAGAAATTATTGAAATAACGCCATTTTTTGTCAATATCAGGCTGTTCGTTCCCTGCGTATGTGCTCCAATTTAAAACCACTCTGTCCGTAGGTTTAAACGTAACCTGCGTTCCAAAAGCCGGAGTTTGATTTCCGTCAATTTTCTGAATTCGCTGCCAGCCGTTTAAATACATCGCAGCTAAATACCATTTTCCAGAATCAGAAGTATAACCAATTTTCACACCCGCTTCATAATAAGGAGAATTCTCAGCCAGAATGCTTCGGGTTAAATTCGCGCAATCTTTTCCAATCGCACTTTCAAAACCAATATGTGAAGGCATAATTCCAGCATCAATCCACAAATCATGTTTCTGCGAAATCTTCACACCAACGTTCGCTTCATAAATATTTTTCAGCAAATCCTGCTCAGCCGACATATTATATTGTACATAAGTTCCCGCCATCAGCGCAAAATTCCCTCGGACATTTGCCTTCGAATAATTCACTTTTGCCATCCCCAAATTCAGATTTACTTCATTGCTTCGGTTATAATTATAAAAAAAGTTTGGCCGTGTATGATTTTCCGGTTTCCCGAAATCATAACTATAATAAACGTCTACATATCCAGAAAACGTAAACGGACTTTTAGATTCTTCTTGTGCATGTAAATTGCTAAAACCAAAAGCGATTAAAGCGGTAAGTATTATTTTTTTCATTGTTAATTGTGGTATTCAACCCAAAAGGGTAATTAATTTATTTAGCAGATTTTTTAGGAGCTATTTCCCGCTATCCGTTTCAATCTTTTGTGCCGAACCCCGGCACAAAAGGATTTCCACTACTATCGGGGCTAGGGCATTTGGGGTAAAAAAGGCGTCTAGTATCTAACAGGTTTCCAAAACCTGTTAGGTATTTAATTTTTAGGCTTAGTTTTCGACTATAATTTGCGTCTAGTTTGTCATTTCGACGAAAGAGAAATCACACTAGAACTTCCACACAGAGAATTGACAATACTTTGACGAGCTACTTGCGGAGATCCCTCGTTCCTCGGGATGACAAACGGTGTGGTTACTGTGTTTCTAAAGAGAAATCATACCTAACAGGTTTTCAAAACCTGTTAGGAGAAAACTTAGAAACTTAGTATCTCAGAACCTTAGCATCTTAAAGCTTTAGCGAAGCTTATCAAGAGCCATATTCAACTCCAAAACATTAACAGTTTCAGGTCCAACAACAGCTGTATTAATTTTAGATTCCACCAAAGCTTTTACTTTCGCTTCAGCTAAATTTCGTTCTTTAGCCACACGTTTTACTTGAACCAAAGCACCTTGAGGAGAAATATTCGGATCTAAACCGCTTCCTGAAGCCGTAACCATATCAGCTGGAATTTCAGCTTTTTTCAAGTACGGATGAACAACAAGGAAAGTGTCAATTCTCTTTTGAACCAAAGCTAAATACTCCGCATTGCTTGGACCTTTATTGCTTCCGGCACTCCCTGCAGCATTGTAATCAACTGCAGAAGGTCTTCCCCAGAAATAATTCGATTTGTCGAACTTCTGTCCGATTTTTTGATAACCAACCACTTTTCCGTTAACCAAAAGTGTTTCTCCTTTTCCTTGATTAGGAGCAATTTGTGCGATTCCGTAAATCGCAAGAGGATAAATAACTGCGAATAAAATTAAAGTAACCGCAGTAAGTTTTATGAGTGAAAAAATTGTTTTCATTTTTTTTGAGATTCTAAGGTTCTGAGATGCTGAGGTTCTAAGTTTTCTTTTTAGAACTTAGCAATTTAGAACCGATGTTTTTATTTTAGTTTTTGCAAACCTGACAGGTTTTTAAAACCTGTCAGGTTTAATTTTACATGAATAATGCGACTACTAAATCAATGACTTTTATTCCGATAAAAGGAACAATCAAACCGCCCAAACCATAAATCAAAAGATTACGTTTTAAAATGGCGCTCGCTCCAATCGGACGATATTCAACACCTCTCAACGCTAGCGGAATCAGTATCGGAATGATAATCGCATTGAAAATTACAGCCGATAAAATCGCACTTTCAGGACTGTGCAAATGCATAATGTTCAAACCTTGCAATGCCGGAATAGCAGTAATAAAAAGCGCAGGAACAATGGCGAAATATTTAGCAACGTCATTCGCAATAGAGAAAGTAGTTAAAGTTCCGCGAGTCATTAAAAGCTGTTTTCCAATTTCGACAATCTCAATTAGTTTGGTTGGATCATTATCAAGGTCGACCATGTTTCCAGCTTCTTTAGCCGCTTGCGTTCCGCTGTTCATCGCTACACCTACGTTGGCTTGGGCAAGGGCAGGAGCATCATTTGTTCCGTCACCCATCATCGCAACCAAACGTCCTTCAGCTTGCTCTTTTCGGATGTAATTCATTTTATCTTCAGGCTTCGCTTCGGCAATAAAATCATCAACTCCTGCTTTTTCAGCAATAAACTTAGCCGTAAGTGGATTATCACCCGTAACCATTACCGTTTTGATTCCCATTCTGCGTAAGCGCTCAAAACGTTCTTTCATTCCGGTTTTAATAATATCTTGCAATTCGATAACACCTTGAATTTCGTTGTTTTTGATGACCACTAAAGGCGTTCCTCCGTTAGAAGAAATTGAGATTACTTGTTGCAAAGTATCTTCGGGAAAAGCATTTCCAGCTTGTTCTGCAATTTTTTTAGCTGCATCTTGCGCACCTTTTCGAATATTCGTTCCGTCTTTTAAAACTACACCTGAAGTTCTGGTTTCAGCAGTAAATTTGATGGTGTGCGAAATATCAGAAGTGGTTTGTAAAAAGCTGGCTTTTGCTTCATTTCTTACATCAATCATTTCACTTAATTCTAGAATACTTTTTCCTTCAGGCGTATCATCAGCAAGTGAACTCAATACAGCAGATTTAACGAAATCTTCAAAAGAAATGCCTTTTGTCGGGTAAAAATTGGTTGCTTTTCTATTTCCAATCGTAATTGTTCCTGTTTTATCCAAAAGCAAAACGTCGATATCTCCAGCAGTTTCAACCGCTTTACCAGATTTTGTAATTACGTTGGCACGTAATGCTCTGTCCATTCCAGCAATTCCAATCGCAGAAAGCAAGCCTCCAATCGTAGTTGGAATCAAACAAACGAATAAGGCAATAAAAGCAGCAATAGTAATAGGAGCGTTGGCGTAATCAGCAAAAGGTTTTAAGGTAACGCAGACAATCACGAATATTAAGGTAAAAGCAGCTAACAAAATAGTCAACGCAATTTCGTTTGGCGTTTTCTGACGGCTCGCACCTTCAACCAAAGCAATCATTTTATCCAAAAAGCTTTCGCCAGGTTCTGAAGTTACTTTTACTTTGATTTTATCAGACAACACTTTTGTTCCTCCTGTTACAGAAGATTTGTCTCCACCCGCTTCCCGAATTACAGGAGCACTTTCTCCCGTAATGGCACTTTCGTCGATTGTAGCCAGACCTTCAATAATTTCTCCGTCTGCAGCAATTAAATCGCCTGCTTCACAAATGAAAATATCGTCTTTTTTTAATTGAGAAGAACTGATATTTCTGATTTCTCCATTTGGCATAATCTGTCTTGCAGGAGTTTCTTCACGGGTTTTTCTTAAACTGTCGGCTTGTGCTTTTCCTCGGGCTTCGGCAATAGCTTCGGCGAAATTGGCAAACAAAAGCGTTACAAATAAAATTAGGAAAACAATTAAATTGTAAATAAAACTGCCCTGATCGGTTGCGCCCATTAAGATCGAAACGCAAACGGCAAACATAATGGCGGTTCCAATTTCTACGGTAAACATTACCGGATTTTTAATCATCATTTTTGGATTCAGCTTCACGAAAGACTGCAAGAATGCTTCTTTTACCTGTTTGCTTTCAAACAATGATGTGGATTTATTAGTTGTCATTTTATATTATATTTTGTTTCACTGAATAGATTTTTAAACACATAGAAACATAGATTTCGCTTTGCGGAAAAGGCGTTTCACTTGCATACATTCACATAGCTATGTGTGAAAACTAGTTTTTCTTTTGTACTCCTTTTATGGATTTAATTTCTATGTTTCTATGTGTTTAAAATATTTCAGCATTAAAAAAATGAGTTGTTATTTCAGTGTAAAATATTCTGCTAAAGGACCAAGAGCCAACGCAGGAAAGAAAGATAATGCCGCAACAATAGCGATTACAGCAAAAATCATGATTCCGAAAATTGTTGTATCTGTTTTTAAAGTTCCTGCACTTTCTGGAATGTATTTTTTGTTCGCTAGTAAACCTGCGATTGCTAAAGGTCCGATGATTGGAATGAAACGGCTTAACAGTAAAACAATTCCTGTGGTGATATTCCAAAACGGATTATTATCGCCTAAACCTTCAAAACCAGACCCGTTGTTCGCAGCGCTTGAAGTATATTCGTATAACATTTCAGAGAATCCGTGATTTCCTGGATTGTTCAGCCAGCCTGTTGCATTTCCGCTGAACCAATAACCCATCGCAGTATCATTAGCAGCAAAATAAGAAGCTAAAGCTGTTCCCGCTAAAATCAATAAAGGATGAAGAATAGCAATAAAAGCAGCGATTTTAACTTCTCGAGCTTCAATTTTCTTTCCGAAAAACTCAGGAGTTCGGCCCACCATTAAACCAGAAATGAAAACAGCCAGAATAATGAAAATGTAAAAGTTGAGGTAACCAACACCGCATCCGCCATAGAATACGTTAACCATCATGGCTAATAATTGCATCGCTCCAGAAACTGGCATTGAACTATCGTGCATACTATTTACAGAACCTGTAGAAATCACCGTTGTGGCAATACTCCAGAAACCTGAAATAGCTGGCCCAAAACGGACTTCTTTTCCTTCCATCGCTCCATTTAACTGAGAAATCCCCATTTTTTCGATCGCAGGATTTCCACTGATTTCGCTTGACATTGTCGGAATTACTAAGAGCAGGAATCCAACGGTCATGACACCAAAAATGATGTAAGCGAATTTTTGTTTTTTAAGGAAGAAACCAAGTGCGAAAATCATTGCAAACGGAACAATCATCTGCGCCCAAAGTTCAACTGCATTCGTAAAGTAAGTTGGATTTTCTAAAGGATGAGCCGAGTTAGCTCCGAAGAATCCACCGCCGTTTGTACCAATATGTTTAATGGCAATAAAAGCAGCAGCTGGTCCGCGAGAAACTTCAACGTGATCGCCTTGTAAAGTAGTAATAGCATCTTTTCCTTCAAAAGTCATTGGAGTGCCGCTGAAAACTAAAGCAATCGCTACGATCACTGAAAGAGGCAATAAAATACGAGTACAGCTTTTTACAAAATAATTGTAGAAATTCCCCAGTTTATCTGTTGTTCTTTCGCGCATAGCGGTAAAAACCATTACAGCAGCAGCAATTCCGACACCAGCCGAAACAAATTGTAAAAACATCAAGACCATTTGCGATAGGTATGAAACCCCGCTTTCACCAGAATAATGCTGTAAGTTGCAGTTTACGACAAATGAAATAGCCGTATTAAATGCTAAATCTGGCGACATCGACGGATTATTATCTGGATTTAATGGTAAAGAACCTTGAAAGAGCAGCACAAAAAAACAAAGAAAAAACCATAGCATATTGATGCTTAAAAGTGCTTTTAGATGTTGTTTCCAGTTCATTTCCTGAGCTGGATTGATGCCGCTGATTTTAAAAATAAATTTTTCAAGCGGATTGAAAATCGGGTCAAGAAGTGTTTTGTTTCCTAAAAAGACTTTAGCAATATATTTTCCGAAGGGAATCGCTAAAACAATAGTTAGGAGAAAAATACCTATGACACCTAGTAATTCTGTATTCATAATTTTTATTTTTTGTGAAATGCGAATCGTAAAATGTAAAAAGAGAAACTTCTAACTTTTTACATTTCACTTTTTACATGATTTAAAATTTTTCAGGTTTAATTAATACATAAACCAAATACACGAAAACGGCAATTGAAACTATAAAGAGTGCAGTCATGATTTAGATTTTTTCAAAGAATTCAACAGAGAGAAAACAAATGGCAAACAGTAAAACGGCTAGGCCGAGTAAAAGAAAAGTGATCATAATTATTTTAGAATTTAGATTTGTAAAAGGTGAGAGGTAAAATGTAATTTGTGAGAAGTGAATGGGGGCATTTTACATTTCACAAATTGCATTTCACATTAGACTCCAGAAGCATTAACCTGCTTGATATATTCTGCTTTAAGCGTTTGCGGGAAAAGATGCGAAATATTGCAGTGGCGCATTTCCATAAAAGACGAAACCGAAAAAACATACACATTTGAAATAGCATTTTTAGTTTCGATACTTCCGGTAATAAATAACCGTTCAGCAAGCGCTAAACATTTTTTAGCCCGAACGATATTACCGCAGATAATATTTTTTTTAGTTATCTCAGCAAAGCGTTCAGCTTGTTTGTAAATAGAATTAACTTGATTTTTCATGAGAAGGAATTTTTATGTTCTTCCTCTTTATGCCAAAATATATTCCGAAAATGTAGAGTAGAGTGTAAGGTGTTGTAAAATAAGAAGTTGTTGTTTTGTGCCAAAAATCAGGCATAAAAAAAGCCTATCATTTTGATAAGCTTTTCTCGTTTTGATATGTTTCTGTTTCCATATTGGAAGCTCCAGCGGAGCGAAATATTTATAGAAACAAATACGTATAATTGTTAAAGCCCCAGCGGAGCGACATATTAAATATTGATGTTGAAATTTGATATTGCCATTGGAATTTGGAATTTAAATTTTGGAATTTTCTATTCCATATTCTTCAATTTTTCGATACAAAGTCGCAATTCCAATTTCCAATAATCTAGCCGTTTCAGCCTTATTTCCTTTAGTATAATTCAAAACCTTTTGAATATGAAGTTTTTCAATACTCTGCATTGAGAATGCCGACATAGATTTTGAGTTTTTTTCTGTTTGATGCTGAATTTCATAAGGCAGAACATCAGAAGTCAAAGTATCGCCATTGCTCAAAATAACCGATCTTTCGATAACATTTTTGAGTTCGCGGATATTTCCCGGCCAAGAATAATTTTCTAATTTTTCTAGAAAATCAGCTGAGGTTTGTAAAGTTTTTTTATTCGTTTTTTCCGAAAACTGTTTCACATAAAAATTAGCCAGCAACGGAATATCTTTAGCTCTTTCACGAAGGGAAGGCAATTTGATTTCGAAAATATTCAAACGGAAATACAAATCAGAACGGAAACGATGCGCTTCACTTTCTTCTTTTAAATCTCGGTTTGTCGCAGCAATTAATCTGAAATTCGATTTTTTAGAAGTTGTGTCTCCAACGGGAATATATTCGCTGGTTTCTAAAACACGTAATAATTTAGCTTGAAGATCAATTGGCATTTCTCCAATTTCATCCAAGAATAAAGTGCCGCCATTTGCTTCTTCAATAAAACCTTTTTTATCTTTTAAAGCTCCAGTAAAAGCACCTTTTTTATGACCGAAAAGTTCGCTTTCTAAAATTTCCTTGCTAAACGTACTGCAATTTAAAGCCACAAAAGATTTCCCTGCGCGATTGCTGTTTTCATGAATTGCCTGCGCAAAAACCTCTTTTCCGGTCCCTGTTTCTCCAGTCAATAAAACAGTCGAATCGGTTTTGGCTACTTTTTGAGCCAGATCGATAACCTGTTCAATTCCTTTTGATTTTCCGATTATGGTATTGAAAGAATATTTATCGGCAATACGTTTTTCAAGTTGTTTTACTTTTTTCTGCAAATGCACTTTTTCGACTGCTTTATAAAGAAGCGGAATAATTTTGTCGTTATCATCGCCTTTTACAATATAATCGAAAGCACCATTTTTCATCGCTTGAACACCGTCGGGAATATTTCCGAAAGCGGTCAACAAGATAACTTCTGTCAAAGGAAAACTGCTTTTTATGTTTTGAACAAAATCAACGCCGTTTCCATCAGGTAATTTTACATCACACAAAACAACATCAATATCGGTTTGCTCCAGTTTTTTAAAACCAGATTTTAAATCTTTCGCTTCAAAAACTTCAAATCCTTCCGATTTAATAATACGAACCAGCAGACTTCTCAGTTTTTCTTCGTCGTCTATAATTAAAATTTTGTGTGTCATTTGCAGAGATGCTAAATCAAATTTTGGTATTCGATGTACAAATTTAGCTTTAAAATCTGTTCACTTTTTTGATTCTGTAGAAATTATTTTTAGGTTAATAATTAGTTTTAAAATATTTGTTTCAAAAAGAAATGTACTTTTAGAACCAAAATGAACCAATCATGTCAAAACGAATTCTCCTTATACTAACTGCTCTAATTTTTGGCAGTTTCAACGCTTTTTCAAACGGAATTATCGAAAAAGATTCCTCAAAACCGAAAACCATTTCATTCAAAATAAAACTAAAATCGGCCGATAATGTAAAAATTGCCGTTGCTCCTTTAAAATATAACAAACATTTGGCTTATAGTTTTACGCTCGATGATGGTTACAGATCGGCTTATTTAACGGCTTTTCCATTATTGAACGGAGGAAAAATCAGTAATTCGTCGATTAACGAATGGAAAATCGATCAAGGTGGAGACGGAACAACTTCAGAAGGACTTTTCTATTCAGACGGAATGGGAAATAAAATTCCGTTTAAATTGGCATTAGCAATTAATGGAGGTTCAATACGCGATTTGCCCGAAAATCGCGGACATCTTTCGTGGGCTGAGGTAAAAGAAATGTACAATGCTGGTTGGGATATTTTGAATCACGGTTTTCATCATGCTACAAAACATGGAACAAATTATTTGACAGAAGTGAATGAAAATAAAACTTCGATAAAACAGAATATAGATTTTACAATGTCTCATTTTGTAGTTCCTGGCGGAGAAGGCGATGAGAAATATTATTTGGAATATGAAAAAGAGGCACTTAATAATGGACATTTTTCGGTAGCGTCTTATTATGGTGTCGGTCCAGTTTTTAAAGTGGATTCGAAAGTAGATTTAGATAAAATGATTTCTGCCCGAACTTTCGTGCAGAGTTCAAAAGATACCATCACTTTTAAAACGATGGATCGTTATCTAAAAACTTTAGATTCGATAGTGAAACAACCCAATACCGTTTGGTTTAACGAATTCACGCACGGAACAGGAAATACAAATCTTTGGAATCTAAGCATGCGTTTTCCAGAATTCAAATATTATATGACAACACTCGCCAATAAATACGGTTTAAAAGGGAATGACTCGATCTGGATGGCGCCGTGGCAGGAAGTTTATGAATATATTTGGTTAAGAGATCGAATAAAAGTCGATTTTCAGCAGAAAAATAAAGAAGTAACCGTAACCATTCAGCTTCCAGAAATTCCGGAAACTTTCAGAAATCGTCATATTTCATTGAATATAGAAACTTCATCAAAATTTGAAATCGAATCCACTAAGAATTTGAAAATTAAAGATGACGGAAAAACAACCCATAAACAGATTTTAATACAATTGTAGGGGTGGTATTTGTAACTACAAATATTATAATTCTATTAACATTAGAAAGGAAAAGGCATTCGCATAAATGACTTAATTTTGCATTTTAGCCTTAATTTATATGAAAAAACCAATTTCAGTCTCAATATTAGAGCTTGCAATTATCACTCAAGATAGCAACGCAAGCGAAACATTTCAAAAAACAAAAGACATTGCGCAATTAGCCGATAAAATCGGATATAAAAGAATTTGGCTGGCAGAACATCATAATATGGCACACGTTGCTAGTACAGCAACTGTAGTTTTGATTGGTTATGTGGCGAGTCAAACAGAGAGCATCCGCGTAGGTTCAGGTGGAATTATGTTGCCAAATCATTCTCCTTTAGTAGTAGCAGAACAATTCGGAACATTAGAAACTCTTTATCCAAACCGAATCGACTTAGGTTTGGGAAGAGCCCCAGGAACAGACCAGCCGACTGCCGAAGCGATTCGAAAAGACTTTTTTGAACAAGCACAACGATTCCCTCAAAATGTAACAAAGCTCCAAGAGTATTTTTCAGCTGAAAACGCAACCGGAAAAGTTCGTGCATTCCCTGCCGAAGGTCTAAATGTTCCAATCTGGATTTTAGGATCAAGTATGGAAAGTGCGGCTTTAGCGGCAGCTTATGGATTGCCTTATGCTTTCGCTGGACATTTCGCGCCACGTTTAATGATTCAGGCTTTTGAATTTTATAGAGCAAATTTTCAAGCATCTGAGTTTTTAGATAAACCCAAAACAATGGCATGCGTAAATATTATTGCGGCAGATACGAATGAGGAAGCCGAGTTGTTGTCGACAAGTTTGTATCAAATGTTTTTAAATCTAATTAGAAACGATCGCAAAGGTTTACAACCGCCAGTTCCATCGCTCGATGATATTATGAGTCAAGATGAACGTTTGCATGTTAATCAAATGACAGCAGGAACTTTTACAGGTAATAAAGAACAATTGATGATTGATTTGAAAAAGTTCATCAATTATGCTCATATAGATGAACTCATGGTGACCAGTCCTATTTTTGATCATCAAGCAAAATTAAAAAGTATTGAAATCACCAAAGAAGTTATAGACTCTTTGAATCAATAATACATATTATAGTATAGTTTTTCATTTGTACTATATATAAGAGTAATTCTCTTTCGCAACCCGGCAGGTTTTCAAAACCTGCCGGGTTTGTTTTTATATACATATAATATATGAGTACATCTTGCCCGTGCGAGCGGAGCCGAAGCCCTTCGCTTTTGGGATTCGGGATTTCAGGATTGGATTTTGGCAATAATAAGGAGCTTATTCCCGCTATCCGCTCCAATCTTTTCATGGCGAACCCCGCCATGAAAAGGATTTCCGCTGCTATCGGGGCTGGGAAAGCTGTTTTCGGGAGAAGTTTTGGGATGAAGGAGGGATGCCGAAGATTGAAAAATCGCCAGAAAACAGCCTTCGGGACTAAAAAACCGTCAAAAGCGGGAGGCCGAAAGGGTGCCGAAACAAGAAAAATCGCGTCAAAGGAAGAAAAATCCTACGCGTGGTGAAAAATAATCGATATGTAAAGGGTATGTTTCCAGTATGTTAAGAAAAAAGGCGAAAAAAGATCGAAAAAACATGGCGAAAAAGCTTGCGCAAGAGGAAAGATGTGCTACTTTTGCACCCGCAACAGCGAAAAACGCTC
>Ga0308157_10001083_pt1 | contig 64582 bp, 59 predicted proteins | sample PhyBR1_FD_201035 | JGI IMG/M metagenome (GOLD analysis project Ga0308157, IMG submission 201035) | Phyllosphere microbial communities from UC Gill Tract Community Farm, Albany, California, United States - DLSLB.R1 | ecosystem: Host-associated > Plants > Phyllosphere > Unclassified | place: USA... | reverse complement strand
AATATTCTGCAGGAATAGCTCCGTATTTGCGAGGTCCCTATTCCACCATGTATGTTCAGAAGCCCTGGACCATCCGCCAATACGCAGGATTTTCCACAGCGGAAGAATCGAATGCTTTTTACAGAAGGAATTTAGCAGCCGGGCAAAAAGGTTTGTCCGTAGCTTTTGATTTGGCCACGCACCGCGGTTACGATTCCGATCATCCGCGCGTAAAAGGCGACGTTGGCAAAGCCGGCGTTGCCATCGATTCTGTGGAAGACATGAAAATTTTATTCAATGAGATTCCGTTGGATGAAATTTCGGTTTCAATGACGATGAACGGCGCGGTTTTGCCGGTTTTGGCATTTTATATTGTAGCCGCAGAAGAACAGGGCGTGGCTCAGGAAAAACTCTCGGGAACCATTCAAAATGACATTCTGAAAGAATTCATGGTGCGAAACACTTATATCTATCCACCGACGCCGTCGATGAAAATTATTGCGGATATTTTCGAATATACCTCGAAAAATATTCCGAAGTTCAATTCGATTTCCATTTCCGGTTACCACATGCAGGAAGCGGGCGCCACGCCGGTTTTGGAAATGGCTTATACCTTAGCTGACGGTTTGGAATATGTGCGAACCGGAATAAAAGCCGGTATGAACATCGACGATTTTGCTCCACGACTTTCATTTTTCTGGGCGGTCGGCATGAATCATTTTATGGAAATTGCGAAAATGCGCGCTGCGCGGTATATTTGGGCAAATCTGTTAACGCAGTTCGATCCGCAAAACCAGAAATCTTTAGCCTTAAGAACACATTCACAAACTTCGGGCTGGAGTTTAACTGAGCAGGAACCTTTCAACAATATTACGCGAACTGCGATTGAAGCGCTCTCCGCAGCTTTAGGTGGAACACAATCTTTGCACACCAACGCATTGGATGAAGCCATTGCTTTGCCGACAGATTATTCTGCGAAAATTGCCCGAAATACACAAATTATTTTACAGCAGGAAAGCGGCATTTGCGACGTGGTAGATCCGATGGGTGGAAGCCATTTGGTGGAAAGTCTGACTCAGCAGATGATTGACGAAGCGATGAAATTCATTGAAGAGGTAGAAAAAGAAGGTGGAATGACGAAAGCGATAGAAGCAGGAATCCCGAAAATGAGAATTGAAGAAGCTGCAGCAAAAAAGCAGGCAAAAATAGACAGTGGCGAAGAGTTTATTATCGGGGTAAATTCTTTTAAATCAACGCAAAAACAGATGGAACTGGAGATTTTAGACATCGACAATTCTGAAGTTCGTCGAAAACAGATCGAAAGATTAAATCACATAAAAGCCGCAAGAAATCCCGAAAAAGTGGCTGAAATACTCGGAAAAATTAAAGAATGCGCGAAAACAGGCGACGGAAATCTTTTGGAAATCTGCATTGAAGCAGCGCGCCGACGCGTTACTTTAGGTGAAATGAGCGACGCGATGGAAGAAAGTTTCGGGCGCTACAAGGCCAACATCAGAACAATTGAAGGAATTTATGCCATGAACGCAAGCAAAAATGAATATTTCGGAAAGGCACTTTCTTTAGCGGAAAAATTCGAGGAAAACGAAGGGCGCAGACCGCGAATTATGGTCGTAAAAATGGGCCAGGACGGTCATGACCGCGGTGCAAAAGTTGTCGCCACCGCTTTTGCAGACATGGGTTTTGACGTTGATGTGGCTCCACTTTTCCAAACTCCGGAAGAAGTTGCGAAACAGGCGGTGGAAAATGATATTCATATTTTGGGTGTTTCGTCCTTGGCTGCAGGACATAAATATCTGGTTCCCGAAGTCGTGGCAGAGCTGAAGAAATTGGGTGCTGATGATATTACGGTTGTTGTTGGCGGCGTCATTCCGAAGCAGGATTACGATTTTCTTTACGACAATGGCGCTGATTTTATTTTCGGCCCCGGAACGAATTTACCGAAATCTGCATGCGAGATTTTGGAAGGATTTTTAAAATAGAACTTCTAAATTTTTTAACGCAAAGGAAATAAGGAACTAAAACTCTGCAAAATAATTTTCGTTCGCAAGGGCGTTTCACTTAGCAAAGTTGAAAATGCCAATATCAGATAGGAGTTTTTACGGGAAACAAATTTGCGACCCGGCCTGAACGGAGCTCTTTTTGCGGAACGAAGTGGAGCAAAAAAGCGGGAGTGGAGGACGGAAAAAGTCGCCCGAAAAATCAGATTTAAAAAATAGAAAAATTTGCCGTTTTAGCAGCAAATTTTCCTGAATAGCAAAGTTGAAACTTTACAGATCGTTTCCGGAAAAACAAAAAAATTTGCCGTTGTAGTGGCAAATTTTTCTTTTTAGAATATATCTTCGAAAGCCATATCAACTTCCAGTTTTTCGGCGAGGAGTTTTGATATTTTTACGCGAAGTGGTTCAATATCAATATTTTCCATAGCGTCGTTGGCGAAAGCAAAAAGCAACATTGCCTGCGCTTCTTTGTGGGAAATTCCGCGCGCACGCAGGTAAAACAGTGCATCTTCGTTCAGCTGACCAACGGTACAACCGTGCGAACATTTCACATCGTCAGCGAAAATTTCAAGCTGCGGTTTGCTGTCCACGGAAGCGCCTTCGTCGAGCAAAATATTGTTGTTTTGCTGATATGCATTGGTTTTCTGGGCAATTTTATCCACATAAACCTTACCGTTGAAAACGCCGTGAGATTTGCCTTTGTAAATCCCCTTATAATTTTGGTAGCTCTCGCAATTCGGCGTTTTGTGGTGCACCGCAGTGTGGTGATCCACGTGCTGCTCGTTGTCGATAATCGTGATTCCGTTCATGAACGAGTTGATATTTTCGCCGTTATGAATGAAATCCAGGTTGTTACGCACCAATTTTCCGCCGAAGGAAAAAGTGTTCACGGTGGTTAAACTGTCACGCTCCTGTTTTGCAAAAGTATGATCCACCAAATACGAAGTATCACTGTCGTTTTGCACTTTGTGCCAGTCTGCCTTCGCGTTCTGATAAGTGAAAATTTCGGTAACCGTGTTGGTGAAAACGAAGGTGTCATCGAAGTTATGGTGACTTTCAATGACCTCAATTTTGGAACCTTCTTCTGCAATAAGCAGATTTCTGGTATTGTAAAAAGTATTTTCGTCCTGATTTTGGGAAATGTAAAAAACGTGGATCGGTTTTTCAATGACCACGTTTTTCGGTACTTTCAGGAAAAATCCCTGCTTGCAGTATGCCGTGTTTAAATTGGTGAAGGCCAGATTTTGGTCGGCGATGGTATTGAAATAATGCTCGAAAACATCTTTATGATTCGGATCGTTCAGCGCGAAATTAAATGATAATAATTCCACGTTTTCGATCGAAATTTTTGAAAGTTCCTTGTGCAGTCTTCCATTAATAAAGACAATCCAGTCGAAATTTTCTTCGCCTAGATGAAGTTCAGCTATCTGTTCCTTGGAAATGGTGTGCGCTTCTGTCGGGAAAAAATTATAATTTTTCTCGGTGATTTCGCGCAAATTGGTGTATTTATATTCTTCATCTTTCTTTGTCGGAAAGCCAAAATGAAAGAATTTTTGAAGTGCAGCCTTTCGGTTTTCGTCCAGAAAACGGTGCTGAAGCGTGTCTAAAAAAGCTGCGTGGTTATTTTGTATATTTTCTAATAAAGCCATTGTATTGATTTGAAATTCGACATTTTAAAAAGAAATCTGCGTTGTACAAATCTCAAATTAATTCAAAAGCCAATCGTATCCTTTGTCTTCTAGTTCCAAAGCCAGCGATTTGTCGCCGGTTTTAATGATTTTTCCGTCAGCCAAAACGTGTACAAAATCCGGTTCGATATAATCTAAAAGTCTTTGGTAGTGCGTTATTAAAAGTACAGCGTTGCCTGCATTTCGGAAAGAATTCACACCATCCGCAACGATTCTTAATGCGTCGATGTCCAGACCGGAATCAGTTTCATCCAGAATCGCTAATTTCGGATCAAGCATCATCATCTGGAAAATTTCGTTACGTTTTTTCTCACCACCGGAAAAACCCTGGTTCAATGAACGCGATAGAAAATCTCTTTTAATGCTTAGTTTTTCAGAATTTTCCTTCACCAAAGTCAACATTTCTTTTGCCGTCATATTTTCCAAACCTTTTGCTTTTCGGTTTTCGTTGATGGCAGCTTTTATAAAATTGGTCACGGTAACACCCGGAATTTCCACAGGATACTGGAACGAAAGGAAAATACCTTCGTGCGCTCTTTCTTCCGGCGCATGTTCCACGATGTCTTTACCTTCAAAAAGAATTTCACCGTCGGTAACTTCATAGTCTTCTTTTCCGGCGATAACTGAAGCTAAAGTTGATTTTCCGGCACCGTTCGGGCCCATAATCGCGTGAACTTCACCCGGATTTATTTGAAGATTGATACCTTTCAGGATTTCCGCTCCGTCTTCGATTTTAGCGTGTAAGTTGTTAATTTTTAACATAATATGAAATGAGGTAATTAGAAAAATTAAAGTTAATTACTTCCTGTTTTTTTTATTTTTTGAATATTTTAAATGAAATTTTTTGGGAGCTATTTGAGCAAATTTTTTGCTTTTGGCAAATTATCCGACGCTGCCTTCCAAAGAAATTTCTAATAATTTTTGTGCTTCAATGGCAAATTCCATCGGTAATTTATTCAGCACCTCTTTCCCGAAACCGTTCACAATGAGCGCAATCGCTTTTTCTGTGCTGATCCCACGTTGGTTACAGTAGAAAATCTGGTCTTCACCAATTTTTGATGTGGTGGCTTCGTGTTCAAGCTGCGCGGTCGGATTTTTTACTTCAATATAAGGGAAAGTATGCGCGCCACAATCGTTGCCCATCAATAAAGAATCACATTGTGAAAAGTTTCTTGCGCCTTTTGCAGTCGGCATTACTTTCACCAAACCGCGGTAAGAATTGTTTGATTTTCCGGCTGAAATTCCTTTAGAAATAATGGTTGACTTCGTATTTTTCCCGATGTGAATCATCTTTGTTCCCGTGTCAGCATACTGGTGGTGATTGGTTACCGCGATAGAATAAAATTCCCCGATTGAATTATCACCTTTCAAAATACAGCTTGGATATTTCCAGGTTACTGCAGAACCAGTTTCCACCTGAGTCCAGGAAATTTTTGCATTTTTCTCACAAATTCCGCGTTTTGTTACGAAATTGAAAACACCACCTTTACCTTCGGAATCTCCGGGGAACCAGTTTTGAACGGTTGAATATTTAATTTCAGCATCATCCATGGCGAATAATTCCACCACGGCAGCGTGAAGTTGATTTTCGTCGCGCGACGGCGCTGTACAGCCTTCGAGGTAAGAAACGTAGCTGCCTTCATCAGCGATAAGCAGCGTTCTTTCAAACTGTCCACTTCCCGATTGGTTGATGCGGAAATAGGTGGAAAGTTCCATCGGACATTTTACGCCTTTCGGAATATAACAGAAACTTCCATCGGAAAATACCGCGGAATTTAAAGCTGCATAAAAATTATCGCCTCTTGGAACGACTTTTCCGATATATTTACGAACCAATTCCGGATAATCGCGGATCGCTTCGGAAATGGCGCAGAAAATAATTCCTTTTTCTTTTAAAGTTTTCTGAAACGTAGTTTTTACGGAAACCGAATCAACCACAATATCCATCGCAACGCCGGTAAGCCTTTTCTGCTCATTGATATTGATGCCCAGTTTCTCGAAAGTTTTCAATAATTCCGGGTCAACTTCGTCTAGGCTTGCGAGTTCCGGTTTTTTCTTAGGTGCTGCGTAATATTGAATTGACTGGAAATCAACTTTTTCATATTTCACATTTGCCCAATCCGGTTCTTCCATTTTCTGCCAAATTCGGAACGCTTCCAGCCGCCATTCGGTCATCCATTCCGGTTCTTCTTTCTTAGCCGAAATCATGCGCACAATTTCCTCACTTAAACCGATGGGGAAATCGTCGTACTCAATATCTGTGGTAAAACCGTATTCGTATTTTTGATTTTCAAGATCAACCCGTAGGTCGTCTTCTGTATATTTTGCCATTTTTTAAAAATTATAGGAATTTACAGGGAAAAACTTTCCCCGCAGCCGCAAGTTCTATTCGCGTTTGGGTTGTTGAAGATGAACCCTTTTCCGTTTAAACCTCCTGAATATTCCAAAGTAGTTCCTGCCAGATAAAGAATTGATTTTTTATCGACGATAATTTTAATCCCGTTATCTTCAAAAACCTGGTCTGCATCGGCTTTTTCGTTATCAAATTTCAGTACATATTCCAATCCCGAACAACCGCCGCTTTTTACACCGACTCTTATATAATCTTCAAAAGGCTTAAAACCCTCTTCAGTCATTAACTGAATGGCTTTTTCTTTTGCGTGATCGCTAACTTTTATCATTGTTTTTATTTAGAATGATTTTAGATTGCAAAATTACTAATAATAAAATGAAAATCAAATTTGACCGTGTATATTTGTCTATCCTTTCAATAGGTTTAAAAATTTAACTATCAGCGCGGTTTTTAATCCAAACCCAAATTAAAATAATGAAAAAATTTGCCCTGTTTTTTTTGGCCTTCATGAGCCAATTTTTTTTCGCTCAGGCCACGCGCTTCGTTTATCAGGTTTCCATGAAAACGGATTCTACCAACAGAAATGACGTTAAAACCGAAAACGCTTACCTCGACATCACACCTGAAAAATCGATTTTTTATGCCGAAAACCGGCTAAAAAGAGATTCCATCTTCGGCAGAGCGCGCCAGACCGGAACATTTAATTTTGACAGAAGTCAGATGCAGGGTTTACGAACTAACCTGGATTTCCTCATCGAAAAAGAATATAAAACCGGTAAAAAATTATACAGCGCCAGAATTTTGCGCGACCAATATTCCTACGAAGAAGACCGCCCGATGGACTGGAAAATTCTGCCGGAAACAGCGAAAATTGGCGAATACAAAACGCAGAAAGCAGAAACGAATTTTGGTGGAAGAACCTGGTTCGCGTGGTTTACCACTGAAGTACCTTTCCAGGATGGACCATATAAATTTTCCGGGCTTCCGGGCCTAATTATTAAAATTGAAGATTCCAAAGGTGATTATTCCTTTGATCTGAAAGAAACCAAGAAAATTGCTGCACTTCCTGATTTTAACCAGCCGGGAAATCTTGTGAAAATCAAAAGAATAGACTTCGAAAAGCAGGAAGCCCTTTTCCGAAAAGATCCAACTTCCTTCATGCAGGCAGCGATGGGCGCACGTGGCGGCTCCGGCATCAGCGCACCGCAAATGCGTGGATCCATGAGAAGTCCCGACCCAAATCAGCGCCGGCAAATGGAAAGCAGAATGGCCGAGGAGCTGAAAAAAAACAACAACCCGATTGAATTGAAATAAAAAAAATAACCCGCTATTTGCGGGTTTTTTTATGTTTTTCTGATTAGGAATTTATTTCTGTTTTCAGCCATTTCGAACTCGAAAGATATTGCTGATCGGGATAATAAATAAACAGACAATTGTTGTTTTTTATTGTGTTGATGATCGGTTGCGCCAATTCCCGCGGCACCGCCGGACAACCCCAGCTTCTGCCCAAACGTTTTTGGGTTTTAATGAAATTTTCGCTCACATAATCTGCGCCGTGCATCACAATCGCGCGCTGCAGTGCCGCATCATTAAAACCGTCATCCATACCGATGAGTTTCAGCGAATAACCATTTGAACCGTTATAAGAACTTTCAGTGACATAAAAACCGAGACTGCTTTGGTAAGAACTTTCGATGTTGGAGAATTTTTGCGCAAATTCTTCACCGGTGTTTTTACCATGTGCGACAAGTGAATTGAAAAGCACTTTCTTTTCAGCGACATCAATTACCCACAATCTTTTTTCGGTGGATGATAAAGAAAAGTCTGCGATGGTCAAAAGATTAGAATTTTCCGGCATTTTTCCGGCTTTTTTTAGGTTTTCAAAACCAAGGAATGCTTTCTCAAAAACTTCAGGATTAAGTTTTTTGATGTCGGAAAAAGAAATGCTGTTATAAATTTCTGCCGCCTTTTCAGCCGAATTTTTAACTTTTGTCTTCAGTGGTGTGGCCGCCGTTTCAACCTTAACCAAGTTTGCTGTAGGTTTTTCGCTTTTGCTTTTAATGGTATAAAAAGACGTGCTTAAAAACAGAACAGAAACTAAGGTTAAAAGGAATTTTTGCATAGGTGATATTTTGTAATTTCGAGGCGCAAAAATACAATTATTTAATTATCAGGCGTTTAAATCAGCAATTTTTAACTTTTTCTTATGAAGGTTTAACATTGTTCGTATATCAAAAATTAATTAGTAATTTTGCAAAAGCATGTTGAAAACTTTAAAAATACTTTTTATCGTTCTGGGTCTGGGAATTTTTATTCTGCCCAAACAAATGGTATTTGCCCAAAGTCCTGTTGAACATTGCGATAAGAAAATGAATGAGGCTAAAAATTGCTGCGACACGAAAAAGTCCAGTGACTGTCATTCACATACCAAAAAAGATTCACCCAAACAAAAGGACTGCAACCACGATTGCAAAGACTGTAAATCGTGCACGGTTCAGTTTACAGTAAATTTCCTTTCAGCGGAATTCAATTCACCTGTTGAAAAACATTTTTTGGAATCAAAAGCAAACTTTGATTACCAAACGCTGCACTTTACTTCTACTCTTCAGAACATTTGGCAGCCGCCAAAGATTGGTTAACATACCTCGTACAGCCGAAAGTTTGTTCTTTCGGTAAATTTTATGTTAACTAATTTATCTTGAAAATGAAAACTTTATTAAGAAGTCTCTTAGTATTTACCCTCTTAATTTCAACCTTTATTTCCGCGCAAACCCTTACCAAATCTACTTTTATGGTAAAAGGAGAATGCGGCATGTGCGAAGAAAGAATAGAAACCTCAGCAAAAAAGTCCGGCGCTAAAACCGCGGTATGGAACGCTGAAACCCAAAAACTCGAAGTTGAATTCGATCCTGCAAAAACTTCAGCAGATTTAATTCTGAAAAACATTGCTAATGTTGGCCACGACAATGAAAAATATCGCGCTTCAGACACTGTTTATGACAAACTTCCAAGTTGCTGTCATTACGAACGAAGCGCTGATTTAATTTCTGCAACCACAGAAATTTCAGCTCCCGCACCAACTCAGGAATATTTTGTGCGTGGCAACTGCGACATGTGTAAAGCCAGAATTGAAACTGCAGCAAAAAGCGCGGGCGCAACTGCCGCAAACTGGAGTGCAGAAACGCAAAAAGTATCTTTGGAATTCGATCCCGCAAAAACTTCTGCTGAAGCTATTTTGAAAAAAATCGCGGAAGTTGGGCACGATAACGAGAAATTTTCTGCCACCGATACGGCTTATAAAAAATTGCCGGGCTGTTGTCTTTACGACCGCGACGCGGAATTTGGTGTGCAGGGCGAAGGTGTACATTCCGATGCACCAAAAGCGAAAAAAGATTTTAGCAGCTTCGATGACCATTTTCAAAAATCCATCGATGAAGTTCGCATCGTAAAAACTGCTGACGCAACGGCGTTAAGCAAAAAAGAAACCGGCTTAACTTTTAATATTGGAACAAAAGAATTGCTGAAAGCTGCTTGTTGCAACCTTTCAGAAAGTTTTGAAACCAACGCGACCGTTGACGTCTCTTTCAGCAATGCGGTTACCGGAACAAAACAGCTGAAAATGTTGGGTTTGGACCAAAAATATACATCTTTAACCAAAGAGCTCTTGCCTTCCGTTCGCGGTTTGGCAGCGCCGTATGGTTTGAATTTAATTCCAGGCCGATGGATTGGCGGAATTCAATTGACGAAAGGCGGAAGCACCGTGGTGAATGGCTATGAAAGTATCACGGGACAAATCAATACCGAACTTTTAAAATTTAATGAAACACCTGAAACCGCACTGAACGTTTTCGCGGATGCCAACGGACGGTTGGAAACCAATATCACCTCTACCACTCCGCTGAACGAAAAATGGAATCAATCGGTTTTGCTCCACGGTAACGCGACTTTGGGTAAAATTGATTCAAATGACGACGGGTTTTTAGATCAACCGACCGGAAATCAAATTAATGCCGCTTATCTGCTGAATTATAACGACTTGGAAAATTCCGGTTGGGGAACGCATTTCGGAATTAGCTTTGTAAAAGATGAGCGTTTCGGTGGGCAAACCGCTTTTGACAAAAAAATTGATCAGTCACAGCAGGATGCTTACGGTGTAGGAATCGATCTTTCACGCTTCGAAATCTGGAACAAAACCGGCTATATCTTTAAAGGAAAACCTTACCAAAGTATTGGCTGGATGAACCAGTTTACTACGCACCAGCAAGACAGCTTTTTCGGAAACCGAAATTATTGGGGCAAACAGAACACTTTTTATTCAAACTTGGTTTTTGAAAGCATCATCGGAAACACCAATAATAAATTTAAAACCGGAGCAAGTTTTCTGTATGACAACTATGATGAAGATTATTTGACCCAAAATTATGAAAGGACAGAAACCGTTCCCGGTTTATTCTTCGAATACACGCTTTCAGGTTTGAAATATACTTTGGTGGCAGGGGTAAGAACCGATTTTCACAATTTAGTAGGAACGCAATTTACGCCGCGTTTGAACTTTAAATATGACCTTTCACCAAAAACTATTTTGCGACTTTCAGCAGGTCGCGGCTTCCGTACCGCAAATATCTTTGCTGAAAGCCAGCAGTATTTCGCCTCAAACCGCGACATTGAGATTCAGGGAAATGGTGGAAAAATCTATGATTTAGAGCCGGAAATTGCCTGGAACTACGGCGCAAGTCTTCAGCAGGAATTCAAATTATTTAACCGAAAAGCAAGTTTGGTTGCCGATTTTTTTCGCACCGATTTCCAAAATCAGGTCCTCACAGATTTGGATGTTTCACCGCAGAAAATCGTGTTTTACAACTTAGACGGAAATTCTTTCGCGAACAGTTTTCAAACGCAGGTGGATTTTTCACCAGCACGAAATTTAGAAATGAGGTTGGCTTACAAATATTATGATGTACAGGCAGATTTTGCTGATGGTCGTAGAGAAGTTCCTTTTATGGCGAAAAATCGAGGCTTCTTTAACGCTTCCTATTCCACCACAAAAAACGAAAAAGAAGGGTTCTGGAATTTTGACACCACTTTGCAATTGGTCGGTCAGCAAAAACTTCCAAATTTAAATTTAAATCCTGTTGAATACCAACTTCCGGTATATTCGAAAAGCTACGCTACGCTGAATGCGCAGATTTCCCGAAACTTTAATAAAAATTTTCGCGCCTATGTTGGCGGTGAAAACCTAACGAGTTATATGCAGGAAAATCCGATTATCGATGTGAAAAATCCTTTCGGAAATTATTTTGATGCCGGAATGGTTTACGCACCAATTATGCCGGCAAATGTTTACATGGGTGTAGATTTTAAATTTTAATTAATACTTTTGGTAAAAACAGAAAATATGCGAATCATACCCCTAATAATTGCAGGCGCTGCGCTTTTGTATTCCTGCGACAAAAAGGCACCGGTTTCTCAGAATATTGAGCCGGTAAATGCGCCACAGAAGGATGCGATGACGGTTGCAGATACGACAAGCGTGAACACCACGTTAGCAGAAAACACTGCCACCTCGGCCGCAGCAAAACCCGCTTTAAACCCGGAACACGGACAGCCGTATCACCGTTGTGATATTGCCGTCGGCGCACCAATAGACAGTCCGCCACAGAATGCGGGAACACCAGGGCTTTCGGCGCCTCTAAGTGTGGCACCGGGTTTTAATACCAATCCGATTACGCCAGCAGTTTCTTCTTCGGCAGCGCCAGCGGAAATCAGTGGGCCGAAACCTGCGGTTAATCCACCGCATGGTGAGCCGTACCACCGTTGTGATCTTCAGGTGGGCGCACCTTTAATTTAAAAAAGCTAAAACCAAAAAAATGCCGCTATTTGCGGCATTTTTTTTTAGTTTTTACTTGCGACCTGCGAATCAGGAACAAAGTCCAGACTTACGGAGTTCATACAGTACCGCGTACCTGTTGGTGGCGGCCCGTCATTGAAAACGTGTCCTAAATGCGAATCGCAGCGTTTGCAGAGAACTTCGGTTCTTTCCATGCCGTAGCTGGAATCGCGCTTGTAAGCAACTCCTTCTTTATCAGCTTCGAAAAAGCTTGGCCAGCCGCAAGTTGAGGAAAATTTAGAGTCGGAGCGGAAGAGATGATTTCCACAAACCACACAGTAATATTCGCCCAACTCATCAAACTGGTTGTATTTTCCCGTTCCGGGTCTTTCGGTATCAGCTTCACGAGCAACGGCATAAACCTCCGGTGAAAGTATTTTTTTCCATTCTGAGTTTGGAACGTTCAGTTTCGTGCGGTCCGTTCGCGAATAATAAGGATTTTCTTTTTGAGTGGTAGAATTTTCCATGGTAGTAGCATTTTTCTGTTGAGAAATTTCGGGTTTTTTAACTTGTGAGCACATCTGCAAAGACATACAGAAGGCAAAGAAAAGAAGATATTTCATACTTTATAAACTGATTTTTCGGTAAAATCGTATGAAGTAAAACTTTTAAAAGTCAAATTTAGTACATTTGAAACGATGAACGATTCCGAAAAAAAAGCGCAGCTGCGCAAGTACAAAATGTTTGCCACCGGACTTTTTCTGTTGATGGCACTTATTTTTATTGCAACTACCATTTTAGCAAAGGAAAATCCGGCACATTGGATTGGTTATCTTAAAGCTTTTTCCGAAGCGGCCATGGTCGGCGCTTTGGCGGACTGGTTCGCAGTTACTGCGCTCTTTAATTATCCGCTCGGTTTAAAAATTCCGCACACCAATCTCATTCAGAACTCGAAAGACCGTATTGGCGATAATTTGGGCAATTTCGTGGTGGAAAATTTTCTTTCACCGCAAAATATCCGGCCTTACATCCAAAAGATTAAAATTTCGAATTTTGTGGGCGAATGGCTTTCAAAACCAAGAAATCAGGAAAATTTGGTAAAAGAAGTGTCCAATATCGTGCTGGATATTCTGAACAAATTAGAAGACACCGAAGTTGTAAACTTCATCGAAAAAAAAGCCAAAGAAATGACTGATGATCTAAAAATCAATCAGGTTATAGGCAACGGGCTGGAATATATTCTCGATAAAAATGACCACCAGAAGCTGGTTACCAACCTTTCAAAACAGATTAAAGAATACGTTCTGCAGAATCATCAGTTGGTGAAAGAACGTGTAAAAAGTGAAAGTTTTTTCCTGGTTCCCAGATTTGTCGAAGATAATATTGCCGACAAAATCACCGTGGGACTTTCCAAATATTTTGAAGAAGTTGAAATTGAAAAAAACCATCCTTTAAGGCGGGAAATTTCTGCTAAACTGTATGCTTTTTCTACTGAAATAAAAACAGAAAGTAAGTGGGTTGAGGAATTTCGTAATATCAAAAACGATTTTTTGACTTCCGAAAAAATGACGCAATATTCCACAGATATCTGGAATTCCATTAAAAAATCACTGGGCAAAGAACTGGAAGACGAAAATTCGGCGCTGAAAAATTATCTGCAAAAAAACCTTACGGAGCTGGCAGAAAATCTAAAAACAGATGAAAAATTTCAGAATAAAATTGACCATTGGGTACGTGTAACGGCGTACAAATATATTCTTAAAAACACCCATCAAGCCGCAAATCTCATCAGCTCCACAGTTGGAAACTGGCAGGGAAAAGAGTTAAGCGAAAAACTGGAGCTTGAAGTGGGGAAAGATCTGCAGTTTATCCGTGTGAATGGTACTATTGTCGGAGGTTTGGTTGGTTTAATTATTTACACGCTGACGAATTTCTTCCTGTAAAAACTACATTTTTTCCATAATTTTCTGGTTGATTTTTCGAATCAATTCCGGACCTTCGTAAATAAATCCGGTATAAAGCTGAATTAAACTCGCACCAGCTTCCAGTTTCTCCAGCGCATCTTCCGCTGAATGAATTCCGCCCACACCAATTATCGGGAAACCTTTGCCGCTTTTATCGGACAGAAAACGAATAACTTCCGTGGAACGTTTGGTTAAAGGTTTTCCGGAAAGTCCACCCGTTTCAACCTTATTTTCTGAAATTAAATTTTCCCGCGAAAGCGTGGTGTTTGTCGCAATCACGCCCGCGATTTTGGTGTCTTTTACAATATCGATGATGTCTAAAAGTTGGTCATCTGAAAGATCTGGCGCGATTTTCAGCAGAATTGGTTTTGGTTTTCCTTTTTTGGAATTAATTTCCTGTAGCGTCCCGAGCAGTTTTGTTAAAGGTTCTTTGTCCTGCAATTCGCGTAGATTCGGCGTATTTGGCGAACTTACATTCACCACAAAATAATCCACAACTGGAAATAGTTTTTCGAAACAAATGATGTAATCGTTAACCGCATCTTCGTTCGGCGTCACTTTATTTTTACCAATATTCCCGCCTATAAGGACATTTTTTTTGGTTTTTAGCCGTTCGACAGCGGCGTCAACCCCACCATTATTAAAGCCCATTCGGTTGATGATGGCAGAATCTTCGATAAGTCTAAAAAGTCTTTTTTTCGGATTTCCGTCCTGAGCTTTTGGTGTTAAAGTTCCGATCTCTATAAAACCAAAACCGAGGTCTGAAAGTTCCTGAAACATTTTCGCATCTTTATCAAAACCTGCCGCTAAACCCACGGGATTTTTAAATTTCAAACCGAAAACTTCGCGCTCCAAACGTGGATCTTCGACGGGTTTTGGCAGAAAAATCCGGGCTAAAACGGGGAAATTTTTCAGAATTGCAAAAGTGAAATAATGAACTTTTTCCGGATCGAATTTGAAAAGAATCGGGCGGATGAGGCTTTTGTACATTGCAGAGAAGTTTAGCAAATTTAAGGTTTTCTGCGTGCTGAAAAAAACAATTTGTGTGGTTTCAAAAATTTGCCTTTTTTAGCCGGAAAAATTTTTATGAAGAAAATTCTACTCTTAAGCGCTGTAATCAGCTTTCAAACCGCTTTTTCACAGGTTGCCATTTCTGGAAACAAACTTGAAAAAGACGGGCAAACCTATAAAATGTCCAAGTACAAAGACGTTTTCAGCAATCCGGAAGCGGTGTCGCACTTTAAAAAAGCCAGAACAAACAGTACTGTAGGTGAAATTTTTGCTTATGCGGGCGGCTTCGCCATTGGCGCGGGAATAATTCCTGCTTTAAGCGGTAAAAAACAGGAAGTAAGAAACGGCGTGGTTTATGAAAACCAACCTTCGCGTGGCTGGACCGTGGTAGGAATTGGTGCCGGTTTGGTGGGAATTGGAATTCCGTTTGCGATTGCTGCGAACAAAAATGCCCAAAAAGCGCTGGAGCTTGAAAACGGTGGTACCACTACTGCATTTCAGCCATACTTCCGTTTGGAAAGCGCTGGCAACGGAATGGCTTTGAGCTACAACTTCTAAGAAAACCAAAAAAAACATCCAAATAGGGCGGAATATTTTCCGTCTTTTTTTTTGGATAAAATTTGAAAGAAACACCAATCCCTAGCCCTGATTGAAGCGGCATCCTTTTGCGCAGCGCAGCGGAGCAAAAGATACAGCGGAAACCTAGCGAAGCGGTTCGGCGTAAGCCAAAGCAGGTTCCCGGCTCCTGAAAAGAGAATTAAATTCCCTATTTTTGCACAAATTCAAAAAAAATGGCTAAACAGGAGGATGTTTTTAAAAAACTGATTTCCCACGCGAAAGAATATGGCTTTATTTTTCCTTCGAGTGAGATATATGACGGATTATCAGCAATTTACGATTACGGACAAAACGGTGCCGAGCTGAAAAACAACATCAAACAATATTGGTGGAAAGCGATGGTGCAGATGAATGAAAATATTGTGGGGATTGATTCAGCGATTTTTATGCATCCGACGATCTGGAAAGCTTCCGGCCATGTAGACGCCTTTAATGATCCTTTGATCGACAATAAAGATTCGAAAAAACGCTTCCGCGCCGATGTTTTGCTGGAAGATTACTGCGCGAAACTTGAAGATAAAGCGCAAAAAGAGATTGAAAAAGCAGGCAAAAGATTTGGCGACGCCTTTGATAAAAATGAATTTGAAAGCACCAACGGCCGTGTTTTAGAATACCGTGAAAAGCAGAAAACCATTCTTTCACGAATGGCAAAATCTCTGGAAAACGAAGATTTGGGCGATGTAAAAGCCTTGATTGAAGAGCTGGAAATTGCAGATCCGGACACCGGCTCGAAAAACTGGACGGATGTTCGCCAGTTTAACCTCATGTTTGGGACCAAACTGGGCGCTTCGGCAGATTCGGCCACCGATTTATATCTGAGACCGGAAACGGCGCAGGGAATTTTTGTGAATTTCCTGAATGTGCAGAAAACTTCACGTCAGAAATTGCCTTTTGGAATTGCGCAGATTGGGAAAGCTTTTAGAAATGAGATTGTTGCGCGACAGTTTATTTTCCGCATGCGCGAATTCGAGCAGATGGAAATGCAGTTTTTTGTACCGCCGGGAACCGAGCTTGGATTTTATGAAGAATGGAAACAGAAACGCCTGAACTGGCATTTGGCTTTAGGTTTGGGCGAAGAAAATTATAAATTTCACGACCACGAAAAACTGGCGCATTACGCCAATGCTGCAGCGGATATTGAATTTAAATTCCCGTTTGGTTTCAAAGAACTGGAAGGAATTCACTCCAGAACCGATTTTGATTTAAAAGCACACGAAAAATTCTCCGGCAGAAAACTCCAATATTTTGATGCGGAAAGAAACGAAAATTATGTTCCGTATGTAGTGGAAACTTCTGTTGGTTTGGACCGTTTGTTTTTAGCGATTTTCTCGAATTGCCTGAAAGACGAAGTGTTGGAAGACGGCTCGGAACGCACCGTTCTTTCACTTCCACCAGCTTTAGCGCCTGTGAAGGCGGCGATTTTGCCTTTGATGAAAAAAGACGGTCTGGGCGAATATGGCGAAAAAATCTTCAATGAGTTGAAATTCGATTTCAATATGATTTACGAAGATAAAGACAGCATCGGAAAACGTTACCGCCGCCAGGACGCGATCGGTACGCCGTTCTGTATCACCATCGATCACGATTCGCTGACCGACAACACGGTGACCTTGCGCGACCGCGACACCATGAAGCAGGAAAGAGTTCCTGTGGCTGATTTGCGCCGAATTATCGATGAGAAAACGAATTTCAGAAACCTGCTTTCTAAAATTTAAAAGCTTTAAAATATTTTAAAAATTTCCGGTTTAGGCCGGAATTTTTTTTGTTCAAAATTTGCATTATAATTCTACATTTGTAAAAAAGGGAGAAATGGTTCAAAAAATACTTCAGGGAATTCTGGTTGTTGTTGCGGGTGCCATCGCGATATCGTATTCATTAGGCTACAGTTATCTTTTCAAAGGAATTCGCGAAACGTATCTGCGCGGAACCACGGGTTCTTCCATTGATGACGGCACCTATTTCCCGTCGAACATTATCGCCAAAGGGATTTCGATTCCGTGGGAAAAGGATTTACTTTACAATAAAACAGCTTTACCGAAAAATTTCGTTGAGGAATTAAAGAATTCAAATACCGCGTCTTTTTTAGTCATTAAAAACGGAAAATTAGTGCACGAAGAATATTGGGATGGATATGCACAAACTTCCAAAACCAACTCCTTTTCAATGGCGAAAGCAGTGACCGTAATGCTGGTAGGAAAAGCCATTGAAGAGAAAAAAATTACCGGCTTTAACGCTAAATTTTCTGATTTCTTCGACAATTATAAAAATATAGAATTTGGTAAAAATTTGACTTTAAAAAATCTGGCAGAAATGGAAGCGGGTTTAAATTGGGACGAAGATTACAACAATCCGTTTCTACCAAATGCCAAAGCGTATTACGGAAAATCGCTGGAAGAGGCGGTTTTGCTGCGCGGTTTTAAAGCCGAACCCGGAACGCAATTCGAATATCAGTCGGGCGCGACTCAGCTTTTGGGTTTTGCGCTGCGGAAATCTTTAAACCAAAAAATTTCTGATTATGCCTCGGAAAAATTGTGGCAGCCGCTCGGCATGGAAGCAAACGCACAATGGAATACCGATGATTTCGGAATGGAAAAAACATTTTGCTGTATCAATGCGACGTCACGGGATTTTGCAAAATTGGGTCAGTTATTTTTAAATGAAGGAAGTTTTAACGGCAAAGAAATAATAAAATCAAGCTTGGTTGAGGAAATGCGAACACCAACAAAACTCTCAAAAGGCGCTTATGGAATGGGACTTTGGATAAATAATGACGCGGAGATTAAGCATTATTATTTCCGTGGTTTGTACGGCCAATACATCATCATTGTTCCTGAAAAAAATATGGTGATTGTAAGAACCGGAATGAATAAAAATGAAAATTTGGACCAAAAAGGTAGGCCCAAAGAAGTTGAAAAATATGTTCAGGAAGCAGCCAGAATTTACAGCTAATATATTTTTGCCGACGTACTTTCTACGGAAAATTCAATTAAAAATTGCGTAAATTTGAAGCATTCTAAATAAGCAACATGTTCGACATTCAAAATATACGCGCGCAGTTCCCCATTCTTACGCAAACCGTAAACGGAAAACCTTTGGTTTACCTGGATAACGGCGCAACTTCCCAAAAACCCATTGTGGTGTTAGATGCCTGGGAGAAATATTACACCGAGATCAATTCTAATGTACACCGTGGCATTCACACTTTAAGCCAACTGGCGACGGAAGAAATGGAGGTTTCGCGCAGAAAGGTGCAAAAATTCATTAATGCTAAAAATGATTTCGAAGTTATTTTTACCAAAGGCACGACGGAAGGCCTGAACCTCATCGCCTATGCGATGACCGATCTTATAAAGGAAAATGATGAAATCATTATTTCTTATCTGGAGCACCATTCAAATATTGTCCCGTGGCAGCTGCTTTGCGAAAGAACGGGGGCTAAACTGAAGGTCATCCCGATGGATGTAAACGGTGTTCTTCAACTCGATTTTTTGGGAAAAAACTTAAGTGAAAAAACGAAACTGGTTTCTTTTAACCAGGTTTCTAACGCGCTGGGCGTCATCAATCCAATTGAAAAAATCATCGAAATAACTCGGAAAAATTCTGCCGCGTTGATTGTAGTTGACGGTGCGCAATCGGTGCCGCATTTTAAAATTGATGTGCAACAAATGGATTGTGATTTCTTCGTATTCAGCGGACATAAAATGTATGCGCCGATGGGCACGGGAATTTTGTACGGAAAAGAAGAAATCCTGAGAAAAATTCAGCCTTTTCACGGCGGTGGCGAAATGATTGCAACCTGTTCTTTTGAAAAAACAACCTACGCGGACTTGCCTTTTAAATTTGAAGCCGGAACACCAAATGTCGGTGGAAATATTGCCTTAGGCGCGGCGATAGATTTCATGGCAAACATCGGTCACGAAAATATTCAGACGCACGAAAACGCTTTGCTGGAATACGCACAGAAAAAATTGCTGGAAATTGAAGGTTTGAAAATTTACGGTGAAAATGCGAAACGGACGGGTGTGGTTTCTTTCAATTTAGAAGGAATCGGTATCGCATCAGATGTCGGAATGATTCTGGACAAACTTGGAATTGCAGTTCGAACCGGGCATCACTGCACGCAGCCGATCATGGAATTTTTCAATATTGCGGGAACGGTGCGCGCGAGTTTTGCGGTTTACAATACTTTTGATGAAATCGATATTTTAGCAGAAGGCGTAAGAAAAGCGCAAAAAATGTTGAGTTAAATCAGGCATTTTCTAAGATTTGTGCCGCGGCTTCTTTGGTTTTTACCTTATCGATAACGCGGGTGCAAAGGCCGTTTTCATCGAATATAAAAGTGGTGCGCACGATTCCCATAAACTCGCGGCCCATGAATTTTTTCAGCTGCCAAACTCCAAATTTTTCTAAAATATCTTTGGATTCATCGGCGATTAAATCGTATTGAAAACCAAATTTTTGATGAAATTTTTTCTGCGCTGAAACCGAGTCTGCGGAAATCCCGAGGATTTCGTATCCTTCTTTTTTCAACAGTGAAATATGGTCATTAATATCGCACGCTTCTGCTGTGCAGCCGGGCGTGTTCGCTTTCGGATAAAAGAACATCACCAATTTTTTACCGGCAAAATCGGCAGATTTTACCGTTTTACCATTTTGGTTCACACTTTCAAATTCTGGTAACTGATCGCCAACTTGCAACATAATGTTTAATTTTGGTCAAATTTAGATTTAAAATGTTAAAAAAACAAAGAGCGGAAATTGTACGAACGGAACTTGAAAAATTATATCCAAATGTAGGAATTCCGCTTGATCATACCGATCCGTATACGCTGCTCGTGGCTGTGGCGCTTTCCGCACAAACGACCGACAAAAAAGTCAATCAAATTACACCTAAATTGTTCGAGGTAGCCGGTGATCCGTTTAAAATGAAAGAACTTGAAGTTGACGAAATTAAATATTTAATTAAGGAAATCGGGCTCACCAATACAAAAGCAAAAAATCTGCGCAGAATGGCAGAAATTTTAGTGGAAAAACATCAGGGAATCGTACCGCAAAGTTTTGAAGAACTGGAAGAATTACCCGGCGTGGGTCACAAAACCGCTTCTGTAGTGATGAGCCAAGCCTTTGGTGTGCCAGCATTTCCTGTGGATACACATATTCACCGTTTGATGACGCAATGGAAACTGACCTCAGGAAAAAATGTGGTGGAAACTGAAAAAGACGCTAAAAAATTATTTCCGAGAGAAAGTTGGAACAAGCTTCACCTGCAAATTATTTACTACGGCAGAGAATTTTCGCCGGCACGGGGAAATAAGGATAAAGATTTTATAACGAAAATGTTATTTGAGTAGAATTATTTGACCGGTTCTGTGCCTTTTAATTCCGGCGTTTCGGTTAGAAAGGTTTGGACTTTTTCAACCAAATCATCGATTTCAAAAGGTTTTGCCAGGAAAGCATCAGCACCGATTTCTTCACAAATCTGCATCGCGTCGGGATGTGCAGACATCAGCATCACTTTAATATCCGCGGTTTTGGCATTTCTTTTCAAATCTTTGGTTAATGTTCGGCCGTCGAAACCCGACATCAACATATCTGTAATAATTAGCTCCGGTTTGGACTTCGCAAGCTTTTCTTTGTATTCGGCGGGGTTGCAACAAGATTCTACATCATAACCATCAGCCAGTAATATACTTTGGATGAGCGTACAAATATCTTTGTTGTCATCAACAACCAATATTTTCATAATTATCTAAAAATTTTCTTTCAGGGGCAATGCGAAACAGAACTTGCTACCTTTATTTTTCTCGCTTTCTACCCAAATTTTTCCGTTATGGCGATCCATAATGTCTTTCACAATAAAAAGCCCGATGCCGAATCCCGGGAAAGTCACCTCATCTTTGCCGGAAACCCGGTAAAAGCGCTCGAAAATTTTGGTGAGTTCTTCCGCGTCCATGCCAATGCCGTAATCGCGGACGGAAACTACTGCATAATTGTTTTCAACAAGAAGTTCCACATCGACTTTTGTAGCACTTGGTGAATATTTAATGGCGTTGGTGAGCAAATTATTAAGCACCTGGTTTATGCGGTGTTTATCTGCCAATACTTCAATATCCGAAATGTGCTGCAGTTCAAAATTAATTTTGTGCGTATGGTGCGCTGCTTTTATGTCTTCAATAGTTTCGGTAACAAGTTTAACGAGTGAGAAAACATTTTTATGAAGCGGCAACTGGCCGGATTCAATTCTGGAAATATCCAAAAGATCGCCCATCAAACCGTTTAATTTATTGATTTGATTTTCGATGGTGTTTAGGGTATTCACCAAAAACTTGTCTTCGGAATCTCCACGCATCTTCTTCAGCAGCTGCACATAACCTTTTATCGTTGTTACAGGCGTTTTCAGCTCGTGGTTGGCAATTTTAATAAAATCGCTTTTGTGCTGATCCTGTTTTTTCATGTCATCGATGTCGGTACTGGTGCCTACCCATTTGTCGACATTGCCGTATTCGTCAAAATGTGGAATTGCACGGCTCAAAAACCAGCGGTATTCTCCATTTTTATTGCGGAAACGGTGTTCGTTGAAATACGGTATTTTTTGGGAAACACTTTGTAACCATCGGCGTTTGTTTTCCCACCGCTCCACGGGGTGAATCAGGTCCAGCCAGCCATCGACTTCCAACATTTTTTTATAATTGAGACCGGAATAATCCATAGTCGCCTGGTTGAAGTAGGTCAAACTTCCATTACTTTCGGCAAGCCACACAATTTGTGGAATTGCGTCGGCTAAAAAGCGGTATTTTTCCTCGCTTTCTTTAATGTTTTTTTCATATTCTTTTAAGGTCGTAATATCGCGGATCGTTCCTGAAATGTAAGGTCTGGGCTCACCTAAATTTTTCATTAAGCGCCCGTAAATTTCAATCCATTTTACTTCGCCGCTTCTCAGGATAATTTTACACTGGTAAAAAAGATCGCCGGTTTCTTTGGCCTTTTTTAAAGCTTCGCTGCGAGCCGCCGCAAAGTCCGGGTGAATGTGTTTTTCAAAAACATTTGAAGGAATGGTTTCTGTTTCCGGGTCATAGCCCAAAATCGCCAATGAGCGCGGTGAAAAATTATATTTCCGTTGCGTCTCATAATCCATATCAAAGCGGCCAAGTTTGGTCGCCTCCAGAGCGGTATTTAACTGGTGATGACTTTTTTCGAGCAGAATTTCATTATTTTTTCTTGAAGTGATATTCTGCATCACGCCTACCATTCGTCTTGGTTCACCGCTGCTGTCATTGAAAATCTTACCATTGGTGAAAATCCATTTTAGCTCGCCATTTTTATCGATGATCCGGGCTTCGTATTTATATTTGCCGGTTTTAAGGGCTTTTTTAAAGGCTTTTTCTACGATATTTACCCGATCTTCATCCACCAGATGACTCAGCAATTTAGCATGAGTCAACTTTTCATCTTCTTCATAACCGAAAATTTTATTTAAATATGGTGAATGGAAGATTTCGGAATTTTTGAGATTTAAATCCCAGGTGGCGGTGTGCGAACTTTCTGTTGCTAGACGAAGTCTTTCTTCTTCGTCGCGGATTTTACTTCGGATACCTACGAGATCCGTAACTTCCACGACGACCGTTGCAAAATACTGCAAATCGCCTGTATCGCTGTAAATGGGTTGGTATACAAAATTGAAATAAACATCCTGCATTACGCCGCCGCGTTTTAGTCTGACACTATGCTCGGGCGCGTAAAACGGCTGTTTCGTTTTTTTTACGTTATCAAAAATGGAAAGAAGCTGGTCTTCGGTTTCAGGAAAAAGTTCGAACATATTTTTCCCGATAACCTCTTCACTGGTTTTCTGAGCGATGTCCAGCCACGCAGCATTTGCGTATTCGAAAATATAATCCTCATTGACGAGCGAAAAACCAAATGGTGTTTTCTGCATTACATTTCCTAAGACATGTTCTTTTAAAAGATGATTATGAGGAAAGTTGGCCTCCATAAACAGAAATTGTTTTATAACCGGTAAAAATACGCCTTTATTTAATATATTGCTAAAATAATTTCCAAATGCCAAATAAAAAACCATTCATAAGCACTTGTGGTCTACTTTTTTCTAAAATAATATAGAGATTGGTAATTATAAGAGAATAAAATGAAGCGCATTACCATTTTAGTTGAAAAAAGAAGAAAAAAATTGGCTGCATTATCACTGTTTTTTCGCCCACAAGCTCATTTTGCGGTCCAGAACATCCAGCGGCAGACATCCTTGGTTTAAAATTTCCTGGTGAAATTTTGCGAGACTGAATTTGCTGCCCAGCTGCTTTTCGTAGAGATTCCGCAATTCACGAATTTTCAACGAACCTATTTTATAGCTTACGGCCTGCCCCGGCATCGCCATATATCGTTCTACCTCCGCAGTTGCACTGGCCTCGTCATAAGAAATATTGCTTAGAAAGTATTTAATTGCTTCCTCCCTGTTCATGGTTCCGGTGTGCAAGCCGGTGTCGATGACAAGACGCACCGCCCGCAGCATCTGGTCGCTTAAGTAACCCATTTTTTGATAAGGGTCGGTATATAAACCAAACTCAGGTCCGAGGGTTTCGCAATAGTGCGCCCAACCTTCGCCATAAGCTCCGAACCAGCCGAAACGCATAAATTTCGGCAGCTGCAGATTTTCCTGCTGAAGCGAAATTTGATAATGGTGTCCGGGAATTGCTTCGTGTAGAAACAGAGATTCCATGCCGGAGGTCACATTAAATTTTGTAGGATCCGGAATCGGGATATAGAAAATCCCAGGTCTTTTACCATCTGGTGTTCCCTGGATATATTCGGCGCTCGCCGTAGCTTCACGGAATTTTTCGGTCTGCCGGATTTCAAACGGTGTTTTTGGACTCACCCCGAACATTGCGCCAAGCTTAGGGGTTATTTTCTCTAAAATGCCATTAAAAGCAGCTAAAACTTCTTTTTCACTCTTGTAAGGCATCGCTTTTGGGTCCGCTTTTACGAAGGTGATAAATTCTTCTAAAGTACCTTCAAAACCTACTTCCTTTTTCACCTTTTCCATTTCACCACGCAGCATTGCAACCTGCTCCAGACCGATTTTGTTGATTTCTTCGGGAGTTTTGCCGGTTGTACTCCAGCTTTTTACGTAATAGGCGTAGATTTCATTTCCTTTAGGCAAAGCATTAATTCCGTCTGTAGTTCTGGCTTTCGGAAGGTATTCCTGTTCTAAAAAAGTTCCCATTTGGGAATAAGCCGGAATGATTTTCCTGGTAACTACATCGGTGTAAGCTTTTGTAAATTTCTCTTTTTCAGCAGCTGAAAATTTCTTCGGAAAATTTCGGATGGGTCCGAAAAAAATATTTTCTTCCAACGACGGATCTGTCAGTTCCGCTGCATTCATCTGCACAATCATTTTGGCGACCAAAGCTTTGGGCAAAACTACGCCGTTTTTCATGCCGAGGCGGAAATTCTCTGTGGCGGTTTCCATCCATTCCGGGAATTTTTCCATTCTGCTCAACCAGTCTTGATAATCTTTCGCTGTTTTAAAAGGTTGATTTCCTTCACCACTTCCCAATAGCGGAAAATCCAACGGCAGACCGCCAAATTGCGTAAAAGGAATATATTCCGGATGATATGCGTAGCGTTCAATTTTATCCTTTAATGTATAATCCAAAACGTCATAAACAGTCTTATCGTTGTCATTCAGCGCATCGTAATCCACTTTTTTAAGCTGGTTTTGAACTGAAGCGTAAAACGAAATTTCTCCTGAGATGAAATCTTTATCGATATTATTCGGCAACTGATCATTATACCGTGGGTCGCCTTGTGCGGTGGCTTCCAAAGGATACAGTTTCAAATACTGTTCATAATAATTTGCAGCGATAGAATCTATGGAGATCGGAGTAACTTTGGTTAAAGGTGAATCGGTTTTTTTACAGCCTACAGCAGCGAATAAATAAATGAAAGAAAAGAAAATGACGTAAAAAGAATTTTTCATCTAAAATGGGTTTTGTTATGCTAAATTAATGTTTTTGAGTAAAGTTCTGAATAATAAAATGCGCTGAGGAACGCGAAATGAAAAAAAACTTCAAATATTTTGCGCAATCGCGCAATTTTTTATCTTTGTTCACTAAGTTTTACAACAATAACACTATTTTTTCTTTAGCAATGAAAGGGATTTTGAAAATCTACCACCCGGATGAAACCCTGAAATATGACATCCAAAGCACCTATTGCAAAGCCGTTTACAGTAACGCAGAACATCTTTTGGAAGTGGAAATTATTACAGACGATTCTTTGGACCATGTAGATGACGATTCGCTGCAATATCATTTTCCGCAAATAGCGCTCAATATTTCAGATTTTCCTGTAGCGGACGGCGAATTAAACGGCAAATGCCTGACGGTAGAAGACAGCGAGGATGAAACCTACACGGCGGTAGACCTTTTCGATGATGAGGATGCGTTTATTTCAAATTCCAAACTTTCCTTTCAAAATAATGCTGAAGGCATACTGGAACTTTTCTGGGAAGGTAACATCGATGATTTTTATACCGGAAGTTCAGAATCGCTTCCTTTTAAACTGAAGTGCAATTTCAAACCGGACGAAATTGTTGTGGATGAAGATTAAGTCCTAATTTCCAGACCGTTTTCTATTTTTTCCTGTTAATCCGTAATATTACGGTAATTTTGTCGTTCCATTTTTAACCAAAAATAAACTCATGTTTTTACAAACTCCCACACCAATCACCACAACCACTACAGAAAAGCACGTTTTTTCACTTTGGGAAATTTTATTTGGCGGCGGCATGCTGGGAAATATCATTATGATTGCGATATTTTTACTGGGAATTTTAGCACTTTATATCTTCCTTGAAAGGTATTTTTTCATCAAAAGAGCATCGAAAGAAACGCCGAACTTTTTAGAGAACATTAAAGATTTCGTGCAGGAAGGAAAAATCACCACAGCAATTGATTATTGTAAAACGTTGGATTCTCCCGAAGCACGGATGATTGAAAAAGGCCTGGCGCGAATCGGCAGACCGATTTCTGATATTTCTAATGCAATGCAAAATCAGGGACAACTGGAAGTTTCTAAACTCGAAAAAAACCTGAATATTTTAGCATCAGCTTCAGGTGCTGCTCCGATGCTCGGCTTCTTGGGAACGGTTGTCGGTATGATCATGGCGTTCTTCGAAATTTCAAATGTTACCGGCGCAGTGAGCCCGAAACTTTTGGCCTCCGGAATTTATACCGCGATGGCAACCACGGCAGTTGGTTTATTTGTCGGTATTCCGGCCTATTTTTTCTATAACATTTTGGTGACCAATGTGGACCGTTTGGTTTTGAAAATTCAAACCCATGTGAATGAATTTCTGGACACCTTAAATACGCCGTTATAATGGAGTTGAAAAGAAGAAACCGGGTAAACGCCGAGTTCAGCATGGCTTCGATGACGGATATTATCTTTCTGTTGTTGATTTTCTTTATGATTACCAGTTCTGCGATCAGCCAAAGTTCCATTGAAGTTAAACTGCCGACTGCGGACACTACAAACGCAAGCGTACAGGATCTGGCGGTGGTGACGATCAAAGAAGATGGCAACTATTTTGTTAATGATAAACCCATTGAAAAAGGCGAACTGGAGCAGTATTTAGTGAATACTTTAAAAGGTGAAGAAAATCCCTCTTTCACCATTCGTGCAGACGAAAACACAAAACATAAAGATGTGGTGTTTGTAATGGGAATTGCAGAAGCACACCGGTTTAATTTAGCTATTGCAACCATCCAGGAAAATTAGACGATCAATTCTTGCAGAAAGAATTCCGTATTATGAATTATATTCTTCAACATAAAAAAAACGAACAGAAAGACCGCACGAAAAGCCTCATCATTACTTTAGTCTTTTCACTGCTGGTTTTTTTGCTTATTTTCTTTTATTCCTTTACCAAAGAAATCCAGAAACCTGCCGAGTTTACTACGATGCTCATCAATTTTGGTGATAATCAAAACGGTGCAGAACAGGAAGAACCTGCGAATCAGGAAGGAAGTTTGGCTGCTTCGGCGGAAGTTGAACAACCTCAACCTTCCGAAGCTGTTGCAAAACCCACCGTTCCGGAGAAAATTATCACCGGAAACAATCCCGTGGTGAAAGTGCCAAAAGCCGAAAAAACGGCAAAAACGCCGGTAAAAACTGAAGCTAAAAAAACAACGCCCACAAAAACCACGGCAACAAAAACGGCAACACCCAACGCAAAAACCGGAACCGGCGACGGCAAAGGCACCGCTGCAATTGGAAATCTTTTGAAAGGACGAGGTACAAAAACGGGCACACAAGGCACCAATGGAACCACCGGAAATTCTGGTGATCCTTTGGGCGGAGACGGCAATGGCGACAGCAAGATAGGAATTGACCGCCAATTGGTTGGTTTTATTCCCGGAACCATGGGCCGCGGCGGCGCACAACCAACGCACAGCTGTACTGCGAGCGGAACAATTAATATCGCATATACCGTAGATAAAGCCGGAAATGTAGTTTCCGCCCGACGTCTCAGCGGCTCATCTGATGCGTGCGTGGTTTCAACCTCAGTGAGCTGGGTGAAACGCTATGTAAAAGCAGAACGGGCCAACTCTTCCTCCACCGGAACGTACAGCATTACCTTCTAAAACCGCGAAATTTCTAAAATTTCTCTCATGACGAACCAGGAATATCAGGAAGCAATCGACTGGCTTTTTGCACAGTTGCCGAATTACCAAAAAGACGGAAAAAGTGCTTATAAACCAGGTTTTGACAATATTAAAAAACTTTGTGAAATTTTCGGTAATCCGCAGGAAAAGCTGAAAATGATTCACATCGGTGGAACCAACGGCAAAGGTTCTACAAGCAATATGCTCGCTTCAATTCTGCAGGAAAGCGGCTACAAAACCGGGCTTTACAATTCGCCGCATCTCATCGATTTTACCGAAAGAATTAAAATCAATGGCGAAAACTGCGACAAAAATTTCGTTTATAATTTTATCAAAAAAATGCGTGTTTTGCCGGCAGAATTTAAACCATCTTTTTTTGAGTTTACGACCGTAATGGCTTTCGAATATTTTCACCAAAACAACATAGATTTCGCCATTGTTGAAGTTGGTTTAGGCGGACGTCTGGATTCCACCAACATCATAAATCCCATTTTGACGGCCATTACCAATGTTGCGTTGGACCATCAGGATTTGTTGGGGGAAACCATCGAAGAAATCGCCGTTGAAAAAGCAGGAATTATTAAACCTTTCATTCCGATTATTTCTGGCGATGAAAATACGGTGGTGAAAAATATCATTAAAGAAAAAGCAGCGAGTGAAAAGGCCCCTTTCATTGATGCCACTGAGATAAAAACCAATATAAAATCCGATTTGGAAGGAAATTACCAGGCGAAAAATATCCGCGTGGTTTTGGCATTAATTCAGGAATTAGCAAACCTTGGAATTTCAATCTCGGAGGAAAACGTAAAAAAAGGTCTTTTGAACGTCCAAAAGAATACAAACTTTGTCGGACGATGGTTTAAATTTTCGGAAGATCCGCTAATCATTTGCGATACTGCGCACAACCTTGCGGGTTTGGAGCTTGTTTTTCAGCAACTTCAGGAAATTCCGCGCTTTAAGCATATTATTTTAGGTTTTGTCGCGGAAAAGAAAATCGAACATGTTTTGGAAATTTTGCCCGATAATGCGGCTTATTATTTCATTAAACCAAACAACAACCGCGGCAGAGATCCCAAGAGTTATAAAGATTTGTTGAAAAACTTAAAAATAAATTATAAAATTTTTGACCGTTTGCAGGACGCCTATCTTTTTGCGAGACAGGAACTTAAAAAAGAAGAAATGGTTTTTATTGGCGGAAGCAACTTTGTAGTGGGAGAATTTTTAGAAAATAATTTGGAGAAATAAAAAAACATTGTATATTTGCCGAACCAAAATTTGAGAAATCAATGACGGTATCGGGCTCTTAGCTCAGTTGGTTCAGAGCATCTGGTTTACACCCAGAGGGTCGGGGGTTCGAATCCCTCAGGGCCCACAAAAAAAACCTCAGCTTGTCTGAGGTTTTTTTCTTTTCGGGCGGTTAGCTCAGTTGGTTTAGAGCGTTGCGTTGACATCGCAGAGGTCGCTGGTTCGAACCCAGTACCGCCCACGAATATTTCCTGCTTTTTGGCGGGATTTTTTGTTTCAAACTTTTTTCGATTCATTAAAGCGCGTTCAATAATCGGAAAATTTCCCTTTTAAGCAGCATATTTTTAAATATTAAACTGTTTAAGCGAATGTAGAGTTAGCACCGAACTCATTTCATTAATTCTAAAAAATTCGCGCTTTTAACGGCAAATTTTTCTTTTTTCAAGTAGCTGAAATTCATGCTTTTACTTTTATAATAATTTATTAATTTTATCTAAAATCACAAACGATGTTAGTTAAAATTTACGGCAGCGCCATCCACGGTGTTTCTGCACAAACCATTATTATCGAGGTGAATGTGGATACCGGCGGCGTTGGTTATCATCTCGTCGGCTTGCCGGACAACGCTATTAAGGAAAGCAGCTATCGAATTTCTGCCGCGCTGAAAAATATCGGCTTCAAAATTCCGGGCAAAAAAATTACCATCAATATGGCGCCGGCAGATTTGCGAAAAGAAGGTTCGGCGTATGACCTAAGCATCGCGCTGGGAATTCTGGCCGCGTCGGAGCAGATTAAAGCCGAAAACATCAGCGAATTCCTCATCATGGGCGAATTGTCTTTGGACGGCGGTTTATTGCCAATTAAAGGCGTTTTACCAATCGCAATTAAAGCAAAAGAAGAAGGATTTCGTGGAATTATTTTACCGAAACTGAATATCCGCGAGGCCGCGATCGTCAGTGATCTGGAAGTATACGGCGTTGATAATATTAAAGAAGTCGTTGATTTTTTTAATGAGGGAATTCCCCTGCAACGAACCACGATCGATATCAGGAAGGAATTTCAGGAAAAAATTCATTTTTTCCCGAACGATTTTTCCGAAGTGAAAGGCCAGGAAACTGCAAAACGCGCCATGGAAGTTGCGGCAGCCGGCGGTCACAATATTATTCTTATCGGCCCACCAGGCAGCGGAAAAACCATGCTTGCGAAACGTGTCCCCACAATTTTACCGCCTTTAACATTGCGCGAAGCTTTAGAAACCACAAAAATCCATTCCGTAGCCGGTAAAATAGGAACTGAAACTTCATTGATGACCGTACGCCCCTTTCGCAGCCCGCATCACACTATTTCCGATGTCGCATTAGTCGGTGGTGGCAGTTATCCTCAACCCGGCGAAATTTCATTGGCACATAATGGCGTACTTTTTCTGGACGAAATGCCGGAATTTAAAAGAACAGTGCTTGAAGTGATGCGCCAACCGCTGGAAGACCGCGAAGTCACCATTTCACGAGCTAAATTCACCGTAAATTATCCCGCAAGTTTTATGTTGGTAGCGAGCATGAATCCCAGCCCGAGCGGATTTTTTCCGGATGATCCGAACAATACTTCCTCGCAGTTTGAAATGCAGCGGTATATGAATAAACTTTCGGGGCCACTCTTGGACAGGATTGATATCCATATCGAAGTTCAAAAAGTAGAATTCGACCAACTTGCCGACCGCCGAAAGGGCGAGAAAAGCGACGACATCAGAAAACGAGTTTTACTAGCGCGCGAAATTCAAAGTAGCCGCTATAAGGATTCGCCGATTCATTATAACGCGCAAATGGGCCCGAAAGAAATCGAGCAGTTTTGTGAACTGGATGAAACTTCACAGCAGCTCATTAAAACTGCGATGAATAAACTGAACCTTTCTGCCCGCGCTTACGACAGGATTTTAAAAGTCGCGCGCACCATTGCTGATTTAGAGCAAACAGAAAATTTAAGTGCTGTACACATTTCGGAGGCGATACAATACCGGAGCCTGGACCGTGAATTTTGGAATTCATAAAAATTGCCCGCTAAAGCAGGCAATTTTTTTACTTCTCGAAAAGCATTTTATTTTACTAAAGTCTTTGTGCCAAGGTCTAACACCTTCCCAAAAGTTACCGTTACATCCTGTGTAACATCTTTATAATTGGTAGCATCTACCGCGTCATACATTAATTTATAGTTGCCTTCCGGGATACCGCGCAACATAAAATAGCCGTTTGCTTCCGGGATTGCGGTCATCATTTCTTCGTTGGTGGTAGCGTTCAGAAGTCTTACAGTAGTTTGTGCTTCCGCAGGAGCAACATAACCTTTAATTTGACCGTCGGTTTCTTTACTGAAAATTCGGATGACTGGTTTCAGCAAATAATTTCCATTTCCCTGTTTTACCACGGATTTATCAGCATCGAAATCTAACCAGATTTCGTAGGCGCCGTCGGGTTGTAAAGTTTGATTCCAATTCAGTTTAATTCCCGATTGCTGCGCAGAAGGTGTAGCAAGCGGATAACGTACTCCATCAACGGTGACGAAATTGTCTGCTCCTAAAATCATACGCATCTGTGTAACTGCACCGGCTGGTAAAATGCTTTCTCCTAAAAGCACATCCACGCCATTATTTAAATCCAAAAGGTTATAAATGCCTTTTTTAGCTAAGTTTAATGTGGTCCATTCTGCATCAGATTTCCCGATCTCCAGTTTTTGGATGTCAACTTCTACCTTGTCGTATTTCGCTGGGGCATCGGTAAGGTGAACTTTTATTGATGCATTTCCGTCTGAAGTGCCTTCGTTTTGACAAGAAGTAACTACTAAAAGCATTGCGCTTAGCGCGAATAATAGTTTTTTCATTTGTTTATTTTTAATTAAACGATTATTTAATTTGTAATCAGTTGAATTAACGTTCAAACGAAAAAAGTGCCGAAATATTTTTTTTCGCCCTTTAAACGGCAAATTTTTGGAAAATTTCCAGAAGAAAAGCTTAGATGAAAAAGTGCTAATTAGACACGAACGGCTTGATTTGCTTTTTGTTACGTTCTTTAAATTCGTAACCGAGATTGTACGAAAAACCAACGCCTAAAGTTTGCTTCATCTGTAATTTCTGCAGTTGGTCGTGATCGTAAATCAAATCCAGGCTGATGACCGTGGTGATGAATTTGTTGAATTTAATATTTAAAGCACCGTTGTAGGCAATATCCACGCGCTCGGGATGCGAAATGTAATTGCTGAAAAAGTTCACCTGGTTCACCAAATTGATGTCTTTATAGATTTTTAAGCGGTAAAGCACGTTCACCAATGCACCCAGCTCGGCACGAGCAGACTGGCCATCACGCTCTAAACCATACCTGCCGGCCCTCTGCAGCAGTGGATCCGTGACAAAAGTAAATTTGCCGTTTACCGGCCGGAAAATTACCTGAAAATTTTCGCTGGGATTGTACAAAATCCCGAGCCCTGCGTACAAATATCCGGGGGACATAAATCTTGAGATGCGGTCTGCAAAGGTTGGATTTGGAGTGGCGGAATAATTGTAACCCGCCGCAAACTGCGACAGGAACTGAAAACCGGTCGAGAGGTAGAAGTTTTTTCCAATATCGTAACCGTAGTTACTCATGATGTTAATGTAATCTTCTGTTTTACGCGATGATTCATTTTGCGAAGCCACAAAACCGTAACCGAGCTGAATATTGTTGTCTAAAAAATGCCGCCGGTTTTTGTAACTGAGGTTGTAGTTTATTTTACCGATGATACCGATGTTATTGTTCCCTCCGGAGTTCCAGTTGGAAAATGAAGACTGGTTAAAAACCAAATTATTCTGGCCGTAATAGAACCATTTTATCGGATCTTTCAGTTGCAGCAGATTATACGGCGTTACCGGAATTTCCTCATTTTCAGGAATTATCGCGGTTTTATCTTTGATGACTAAAGTATCTTTAAACTTAACTTCAAACTTTTCAAATTTCGGGTCGGCTAAGCTGTCCAAATCCAAAGCACGCGCTTTCCAGCGGCTTTGAGAAATAGAGTCGATTTCTGCGAGAATACTTTTTTCCTCTTGCGAAAAAGCAGTTACAGCAAAAAAAAGCGAGACGAATACCAATAATTTTCTCATAGCCAACAAAAATAAGACAAGTATTTATAATTAAAAACCGGAAATACAAAACTTGGCATTTTTTGGCCGATTTTTTTTACTTTTAGAAAAGTATTAGCCATATTTTCTTCAATTATTTTTTGGTCGAAGTTTTGACAAAAACACCGAATGCCTGATAAAAACCTTAATCTTTCTGCTGTACTATATGCCACGCTCATGGTTGCTGCCATGTGGTTGGGTTTTCTGTTGCAGCACTTAGGCTTGTTCAGCGGGTGCGAGGGAGCGATCATACCATTAAGTCCTTTCGGCTTAAAAGGAATTTTCCTTTCACCTTTTTTACACGGCGGTTTAGAGCATATTTTTGGAAATTCAGTGCCTATTTTCGTGCTTATATTTCTGCTTTTCCAGTTTTACCCTTTTATCGCCAAAAAAGTTTTTTTTCTGGGTTGGGTGCTTACCGGCTTTTTAGTTTGGCTGCTACCGCCCATCGACATTTTTACCGGTGAGTATAATCAGGTATGCATCATTGGCGCCAGCGGAATTGTCTACGTTTTGGCATTTTTCCTCTTTTTCAGCGGCGTTTTCCGGTGGAATATGAAATTCCTTACGGTATCGATGGTGGTGGCGCTGTACTACGGTAGTTTAATCTGGGGTGTTTTGCCTGAAGAACTTTTTTCTCAGTTGGCAGAGCCAAGCCGAATTTCCTGGCAGTCGCATCTTTCCGGTGCCGCCGTGGGAATTATCATGGCTTTTGTCTTCCGCAAGAATGGCGAAAGAAAAAAAAGATTTATTTGGGAATTTCCCAATTATTACAGCGAAAAAGATGACAAACTTTGGCAGGAATACAAGGAGAACCATCCGGACGATTTTTTGGAACTGCCTCAAAAAAAGAAAGATACGATTTGGAATCATCTGGATGAAATCCGCCGGAATGAATAATTTTTGATATTTTTATAAAAATATTCCAATGCGTTCCGAAGAGGTTTTATATTCCATCGCGCTGCGCCGCTGTCCGCTTATTGGTGATGTCATTTTTCAGAAGCTGATCAATGAAGCAGGCTCCGCAAAGCAGGTGTGGGAACTTTCGAAATCCGGCTTGCAGAATATTTTCGGAATTGGAAGAAAAATTGCCCTCGAAATCGGGAATAAAGAACATTTGCATTTCGCGGAAGCGGAAATTAAATTCTGCGAAAAACACCACATTAAAATAAATCTTCGGCATTTAGGCGATTTACCGCCGCGGCTTAATTCCTGCGACGATGCACCCGCGATTCTTTACCAAAAAGGCAGTTTGCCCGCACACAAAAATTTCGTGAGCATTGTGGGAACGCGAAATATTTCTGTGTACGGAAAAAATTTTATCCACGATTTTTTACATGAAATAAAAACTCAAAATGTAACTACAGTCAGCGGGTTGGCTTTAGGCGTGGATACCGAAGTTCATGAAGTTTCCCTATTAAACTCCTTGCCGACCGTCGCGGTTTTAGCACATGGATTTCACACCCTGTATCCGGCAAAAAACCGCCGTTTAGCCGAGAGAATTTTCGCGAAAGGCGGAGCGCTTTTAACTGAGTTTAATTCTTCACAAAAGCCCGACCGCGAAAATTTCATCCAGCGAAACCGGATTATTGCAGGTTTGTCACCAGCAACCATTGTGGTAGAAACTGCTTTTGGCGGCGGTTCTGTAAGCACGGCAACTTTCGCTAATAATTACAACCGCGATGTGTACGCGCTGCCGGGCAGAATTGATGAAAAATACAGCCAGGGCTGCAACCAGCTTATTTTTCAAAATAAAGCAACCGCGATTTCCACCGTTTCCGGTCTCATAACCGAACTTGGCTACAACAAGCAAAAAGAAGAGATCGGCGAACTTTTTCCCTCTTCCGAAATCAGGTTGCTTTTACCACAAAATCAGCAGGATATTTTAGACCAGCTTCATAAAAAAATTCCGATCTCTTTAGATGAAATTTCGGAAAAGCTGCAATTGCCTTCCTACAAAATTTTACCCGATTTGCTTCAGCTGGAAATTTCCGGATACATTCGTGCACTTTCCGGTAGGCAATATTTGCTTTTGTGATTTTTTACGGTTTATAAGAATGTAGTGTTCTGCACATTACATTATATTTTCCGCATATAAAAAATGCTTTCTTTACCGCTAATTTACGCTTTTTCAGCTTTGTTTGAATTTTTGAAAAGATGAAAATTTCTCTGTGAAGTTTTTAAAAAAAAATTAAATTTGTTAGTAAAATAACACCTTTTTATGGAACAATATAACGTAGAACAAAAAATCCAGGATTTTATCGCAGACATTGAAGCGAGAAATCCAAACGAACCAGAATTTCTTCAAGCCGTAAAAGAAGTAGCTGTTACCGTTATCCCGTTTATTGCCGCTCACAAACAATATGATGGCAAAAAACTTTTGGAAAGAATGGCCGAGCCGGAAAGAACAATCATCTTCCGCGTGCCGTGGGTAGACGATTCAGGAGAAATTCAGGTCAACCGAGGATTTAGAATCCAAATGAATTCTGCTATTGGACCATACAAAGGTGGTATCCGTTTTCACCCAACCGTAAACCTTTCGGTTCTTAAATTTTTGGCTTTTGAGCAAACTTTTAAAAACTCCCTGACTACATTGCCAATGGGCGGTGGAAAAGGTGGTGCAGATTTCGATCCTCAGGGCAAAAGCGACATGGAAATCATGAGATTCTGCCAGGCATTTATGACAGAACTTTGCAAGCATATCGGTCCTGAAACTGATGTACCAGCCGGTGATATCGGTGTTGGTGCAAGAGAAATCGGTTATTTGTTCGGGCAGTATAAAAAAATCAGAAATGAATTTACAGGTGTACTTACGGGAAAAGGTCTTGCCTACGGTGGTTCCCTCATCAGACCGGAAGCCACAGGCTACGGTGTAGTGTATTTCTGCGAGCAAATGTTGAAAACAATCGGTCAAGATATTAAAGGAAAAACTTTCGCAGTTTCAGGTTTCGGAAACGTGGCTTGGGGCGTGGTGAAAAAAGTAACTGAACTTGGCGGGAAAGTTTTAACAATCAGCGGACCAGACGGTTATATCTACGATGAAGACGGAATTTCCGGCGATAAAATAGATTATTTGCTTCAACTTCGTGCTTCCGGAAACAACAGAGCAGAAGATTACGCAACCAAATATCCTAGCGCAAAATTCTTCGCAGGAAAACGTCCGTGGGAAGTGAAATGTGACGTTGCAATTCCAGCAGCAACGCAGAATGAATTATTCCTGGAAGATGCGGAAATGTTGGTAGCAAACGGTGTAATCTGTGTAACCGAAGCGGCAAACATGCCGTCCACTTTAGATGCGATCAACTATTTCCTTGACAATAAAGTGTTATTCTCTCCAGGAAAAGCTTCCAACGCAGGTGGTGTTGCCACTTCCGGTTTGGAAATGACGCAAAACTCCATCAGATTGAACTGGTCTTCGGAAGAAGTTGATATGAGATTAAAAGAAATTATGATCGGTATTCACAAAGCGTGTAGCGATTATGGTAAAGATAAAGACGGCTACGTGAATTACGTAAAAGGCGCAAACATCGCCGGATTCGTAAAAGTAGCTGAAGCCATGCTGGCGCAAGGTGTTGTCTAAATAAAATAAAGCCGGTTTTTGCCGGCTTTTTTCGTAAACCTGTCCCGGGGAAATGGGAGAAAAAGTAAAGTGAAAGGATAAAAAGCATTGATTTTTCAATGCTTTTTATTATTTAAAAAATTACCGGCCTTTTAGCTATTTTTTTTGGAATTCAGCTTATTTTTTCTGCTGAAATTTTTCCTGCATGCGTTCGACAAATTCAAAAGCTGCGGGGCAGATGACCGTATTTTTCACAGTTAAATGATTGATCTGGTAAATCTTTTTACGGTCGGTATGTGGAAACTCACGGCAGGCTTTCGGCCGGATTTCATAGATTGAACACGTGTTGTCTTCGTTCAGAAACCAACACGGCAAATTTTGCAAAACTTTATCCTGATCTTCATCGGTACGTAAAAATTTCGCCTCGAAATCTGCGGGTTTCATGCGAAAATGTTTCGAAATTCTTTCGATATCTTTTTCCGTAAAAAGCGGTCCGGTAGTTTTACAGCAATTCGCGCACTGCAGACAGTCCACTTTCTGGAAAACCTCGTCGTGGGTTTCCTGCGCCAGATAATCCAGGTTGCGGGGCGGTTTTTTCTTCAGGCCTGCGAGAAACTTTTCGTGTTCTTTATTTTTCGTTAAAGCCTGCTGTTTGTAAAACGCTAAATCCATGCTGCAAAAATACGGGTAAAGTTTTAAAAAAAAATGCCTGAAAAGGAGCCAGAATCTGCGGCCGTGATAGCAGCGGTTACCCCGCAGGGAGGCGGCGGAACGAAGTGGAGCCGCCAACCGAGGAGTAATAGCGGATAGCACGAATTGTCCGCCCGAAAAAAAATGTCCTAAAAACGGCAAATTTTCCGCATTGAAAATTTGAGTAATTTTGCAGTATGAAACAATTAGAAAGCCGGGAAGATATTGAAAACCTGGTGAATTTTTTTTACGAAAAGGTGCAGAAAGACGCGACAATTGGATTTTTCTTCAATGATGTGGCGAAGGTTGACTGGTCGCAGCATTTGCCGAAAATGTATTCTTTTTGGGAAACGCTGCTTTTCGGACAGATTTCTTACAAAGGCAACCCGATGTCGAAACATTTTCCCATCAATGCTGAGGTTCCGATTGAAAAATTTCATTTTGCACACTGGATAAAACTCTGGACGGAAACCGTGGAAGAAAATTTTACGGGTGAAATGGCGGAACTTGCCATTTATAAAGCCACGAATATTGCGAATCTCATGGGTCACAAAATGGAAGTGGCGCGCAAACTATCCTGAGCTTAAAGTGCTTAAAACCAGGAAACAGCAATTAAGCTAAAACCGGAAAAAAAGGCAGCTGTGCCGGTAATATTTTTTTTTAAGCACCACAGCTTTTCACGTGGAACATTGCTGAAAAATTCGGTGCCATTTGATGCTTTTTTTAAAAAATGCTTTCGCCGGTTTTGGTGGTAAATTCTTCCAGAAACTTCATGCCGCGGTAGGAATTTCCTTTCGGATTCAGCTTCGGACTCCACACGGTGATGCAGTAATAGCTCGGGTAAATCGCAATGATTCCGCCGCCTACTCCACTTTTTCCGGGCAAACCGACGCGGAACGAAAATTCACCTGATTCGTCGTAAAAACCACAAGTGAGCAAAATCGCGTTAATTCTTTTGACTTTGGTAAAAGGTAAAATTTGTGCTTCTGAGCCCGGAATTTTTCCTTCATTCGCGAGGAATAAAAGGCTTTTGCTGAGCTGTTTGCAACTCATTTCTATGGCGCAGAGATAGCAGTAAATTTCGATGACGTCCGCCGGCGAGCTGGTGATGTTTCCAAAAGATTTCATAAAATTGCAAATGGCAGAATTGCGGAAACTGTTCTGCATTTCGCTTTTCGCCACCTTTTCGTTGAAATTAATGTTTTCATCACCCGCGAGGTTTCTGATGAAAGCTAAAATTTCTTCTTTCGGATCCGTGCATCTTTCCAGCAGAATATCGCAAATAACCAGCGCACCGGCATTGATAAAAGGATTTCGTGGAATACCTTTATCGGCTTCGAGCTGCACTAGCGAATTAAAGGGATTACCGGAGGGTTCCACATCGACGCGCGACCAAAGTTTCTCGCCCATTTTATCGTAAACGTAAGCGAGGACGAAAACCTTTGAAATACTTTGGATTGAAAATTTTTCTTCGGAATCGCCAAAACCAAAATTTTGGCCATTTAAGCCGGTAAAATTTACACCAAACTTTTCCGCGGAAATATCAGCAAGCTCGGGAATATAATCCGCGATTTTGCCCAGGTTTTCTTCAGCTTTTACCTGAGTAAAAACCTCAGTAATAATCTTTTCGTAATCCGGCGTCATCATCTAAAACGCAAATATTGAGTGATTTAGAGGCATATTTTTATATTTCCTCGGTGGATTCTTCTTCCTCGTCGAAATATTGGAAAAGGAAATCGTTGTACGGGAAACGTGAAATGTGAATCTTTAAAACCTCGTCGTAAATCATTTTTTTCAGCTCTGGAAAATTTTCTTTTTTCAAGGCGGAAATAAAAACGGTCGGGTATTTTGATTTGGACATCCAGGTTTTCATCCATTCTTCCAGGGAAATATTTTTGCGTGTTTCCGGGCTTAAATCGTCGTCTGCTTTTTGTTCGTAAGCAAACGCATCAATTTTATTGAAAACCATTATCATCGGTTTTTGATGCGCCTCAATTTCCGTCAATGTTTGGTTCACGGAATTGATGTGGTCTTCAAAACTTTCGTGCGAAATATCCACGACGTGGATTAAAAGATCAGCTTCGCGAACCTCATCCAGAGTAGATTTAAAACTTTCTACAAGCTGCGTCGGCAATTTTCTGATGAAACCTACGGTGTCTGTAAGAAGAAAAGGCAAATTTCCGATGACGACTTTTCGAACGGTCGTGTCCAAAGTCGCAAACAATTTATCTTCGGCAAAAACTTCAGATTTCGACAGCGCGTTCATCAAAGTGGATTTACCAACATTGGTGTAACCTACAAGCGCGACGCGCACCATTTTTCCGCGGTTATTGCGTTGTGTAGCCATCTGTCTGTCGATGGTTTTCAGTTTATCTTTTAAAAGGGAAATCCGGTCGCGGATAATCCTTCTATCGGTTTCAATTTCGGTTTCACCCGGACCACGCATCCCGATACCACCCTGCTGACGCTCGAGGTGAGTCCACATTCTGGTAAGTCGTGGCAAAAGATATTCGTACTGCGCGAGTTCCACCTGAGTTCTGGCATAGGAAGTTTGAGCGCGCTGCGCGAAAATATCGAGGATTAAATTGGTTCTGTCCAAGATTTTTACCTCGATTTCTTTTTCAAGGTTTTTCAGTTGCGAAGGCGAAAGTTCGTCATCGAAAATTACGGTTCCGATTTCGTTTTCCTTTACATAATCGCGGATTTCCTGCGCTTTTCCGCTTCCGATAAAAGTCTTGGAATCCGGTTTCGTGAGGCGTTGCGTAAATCTTTTGTCCACGCTGGCGCCGGCGGTAAAGGCAAGAAACTCGAGTTCATCGAGGTATTCCGTAAGTTTTTCTTCGCTTTGGTTTTGTGTGATTAAACCGACTAAGACGGCTTTTTCGTATTGGTGGTCGTTTTTTTCTAACATAAATTGCTACGGCATTTAAACAAAGATACTACTTTGCATTTTTTTATTAAAAAATCTCAGTCATTTAACCTAAGATAAATTGTTGCTGATCATTAATCCCAGTCGGCAGCTACAAATTTCATTAGCTCGCCGCTTGGTGCGCTTAAAGTGAGATATTGGCCTTCCACTTTATATTTTGTCATTTTTGGGAGATTTTCGATAAACGCTTTTTCCAAATCCATATTTTGGTCGCAATACATCATCGTACTTCCAATCGCGGAAAACTGCACCATGTCATTGGATTTAAAAGTTGCCTGGCCGAACATGCTGTTGCAGCCCATGTTTGCTGAAAATTTTCCCGGCGCTTCATCTTTAATATCCAAATTAAGATGTGCTTTATTAGTCACCATTAAATCTTTATTAAAATCCTGAAATTCTACCAACATCCAATCACGTTTGATGTTATCGGGAATTTTCGATTGTGTTGAACAGTTTGCCAAGAACAAAAGTGCAACAATTGCAAAGGTCGCGGAAATTAGTTTTTTCATTTATAAAAATTTTCACCTACAATTCCATATCTGTGCCATGAATTTCTCTAAATTTGACCGGTTTTGCCGCCAAAAAATTTAAGTACAAAAACTATGGAAACCGAACGCTTACTTTTAAAACCCATCACCACCGATGATGCGGAATTTTTATTTGAACTTTACAATTCGCCGCGATTTCTGGAATTTATCGGTGACCGGAACATTAAAAATATTGAAACGGCGGCGGAATATATCGAAGCACGGTTTCTGCCACAATTGGAAAGATTGGGCTACGGAAATTATGTCATCATCCGAAAATCTGATGGCCAAAAGATTGGCGCAGTGGGGGTTTATGAAAGAGAAGGTTTAGATGTTCAGGATATCGGTTTTTCTTTTTTACCGCAATTTGAAGGACAAGGTTACGGTTTTGAAGCGGCGTCGCATCTTTTAGAAACGGTTTTTCGGGATTTTAAAGTCAGGAAAATTTCGGCGATTACTTCAAAAGTTAATTTTGCCTCGCAGAACCTCATTAAAAAATTAGGCCTGAAATACATTAAAAATGTTTTGCTCCCCGGTGATGACGAGGAATTGCTTTATTTTGAAATTGAAAATACGACATTATAAAAACAAAAAAAACGCCCTTTTGAGGCGTTATTTTTTTTAAATGGAAAATTTCTAATTCGGCTTCCAATCTACCACCGCGCGGATAAATGCTTCAGCATTTTCCAACGGAATATTCGGTAAAATCCCATGGCCGAGATTTGCGATATAGCGGTCTTTGCCAAAACGGTTGATCATTTCCGTAACCATTTTTTTGATGGTTTCCGGTGAAGAATTTAAGCGGTTTGGATCAAAATTTCCCTGCAAAGTCATGGTGTGATTCGTGAGCGCGCGCGCCATTTCTGGTCTGATTGTCCAGTCAACACCTAAAGCAGAAACTTTCGACAAAGTCATCTCCTCAAGCGCGAACCAGCAACCTTTACCAAAAACCACAACATGCGTCACCGGCGCCAAAGCTTCAACAATTTGGTTGATGTACGGCCAGGAAAAAATCTGGTAATCTTCCGGTGACAAACTTCCGCCCCACGAGTCGAAAACCTGAACTGCAGAAACGCCTTTTTCAACTTTTCGCTTTAAATAGGCAATCGTGGTGTCGGTGATTTTCTGCAACAATAAATGCGCAGCTTCCGGATTTTTAAAACAAAAAGATTTCGCAACATCCCAGGCTTTAGAGCCTTTTCCTTCCACACAATAGCATAAAATCGTCCACGGTGAACCTGCAAAACCGATTAGCGGAATATCATTATCCAACTTCTGAAGCGTCAGTTCAATAGCGTCGAAAACATAACCTAACGTTTCATCTACATCGGGAACAGGAATATTTTGAACATCCTCCAGCGTACGGATTGGCTTTTCCAACCAAGGTCCAACGCCTTCGCGCATTTCGAAATCCATTCCCATCGCCTGTGGAACCACCAAAATATCGGAGAAAAGAATGGCTGCATCCAGCGGAAATCTGCGGATCGGCATCATGGTAATTTCCGAGGCTAGTTCCGGTGTACGGCAGCGCGTGAAGAAATCATAATCATCGCGCATCGCCCGAAATTCCGGTAAAAATCTTCCGGCCTGGCGCATCATCCACACGGGCGGGCGCTCTACCGTTTCACCTCTTAAAGCTTTGAGATATAAATCGTTTTTTATCATAATTATAGCACTTAAATCGAAATTTATCCCGAATTAAGGTTGAATTTTATTTAGTTCCTGTTTGATCAGTTTCAGCAAACCTGATAAATCGTTTTGTTTGCCGGTAAATATTTTTTGGTCTGTATGTTTGGCAATTTCTGCTGTTGTAGTTTCGCCAATTGAAAAAATATGGTCAAAATGCAGCGAATTTTCTTTAACAAAACTGCGCACACCGCTCGGCGAAAAAAAGGCAATTGCATCGTACTTTTTTTCGATTTTGGGATATAGAAGTTGAGTTTCATAAACCACAACTTTTTTATACCCAATGTTTTGTAGCGGTAAATTTTTCTGAAGAATGTCCAGCGCCAGGTCTCCACAGAAGTGAATGAAACTCTCTTCGTGGCAGTTTTCAACAATAAATTCTGCCAACTCCTGGGCGTTCTTTTTCATTTTGAAAACTCCAAAACCATGCTTTCTCAAAGCCAGTTTGGTTTTCTTACCCACGCAGTAAATCTTATTAAAATTTTTACCGGTAAAATCTTCGTGCGGTGTAAAATCATTAGAAAAAAAAGCTTCAACACCGTTCACACTCGTGAAGATGAGCGACTTATTTTCGAGGTTAAAAGGAGGAATTTTTCGGAAATTTATTTTAATGACTTCCAAAAATTCGGGTGAAACATCGGTTCCCAAAATGTCGGAAACTTCCTTTTCATCAAGCATTTTAGTAAACAGAATATTCATTAAAACAATTTGAAAGTGAAAACGAAAAACTTAGTTGATCTCGCGCTTGATCTGCTCCATAATTTCAGCACCACCATTCGCGATAATTTTTTCGGCCAGAATCTGCCCAAAATTTTCTTCGGCGTTCCACTGAAAAATTTCATCAGTTTCGATGCATTCTTTACCATCGAGTGAACAAAGCCGGCCTACAAAGCGAACCTCATCCAAGTTATTGATCACAGCGAAAGCACCAATTGGCGCGGTACAGCCCCCTTCCAGCGCACGTAAAAATTCGCGTTCTATTTCGATGCAAATTCTGGTTTCGCGGTGATTTACATCTTTAAAAATTTCTTTAATTTCAGCATCATCAGAACGGCCGCAAACCGCAACAACGCCTTGCGCAGGTGCAGAAATCATGAACGGAAGATGTTCATAATCAATATTTAAGCTCATTCTTTCGATGGCAGCCAGCGAAAATAAAGTGGCGTCAAAATCCTGATCTTCCAATTTTTTTAAACGCGTCTGAACATTTCCGCGGATGTCGCAAAATTCAGTTTCCGGATAAGTTTTTGCCCAAAAAGCGCGACGGCGTAAACTGCTTGTCGCAATTTTCAAATAGTGAAGCTCTTTATCTTTTGAAGATTCTTTTCGCACCAAAACATCTTCCGGAAAATCCCGGGCTAAAACGGCGATAATTTCAATATTTTCGGGAAGTTGTGTTGGAATATCTTTCAGGGAATGGACAGCAATATCCACTTCCTTATTAAGGAGTGCGATGTCTAAATCTTTGGTAAAAATACCGGTAATGCCCATGGCGTAAAGCGGTTCAGCCAAATTTTTGTCGCCGGAAGAAACAATTGGGGTGATATCTGTTTTGTAGTTTCGGTTTTGCAGATTCCTGGCGACTTCGCGAGCTTGCCATAAAGCCAGCGGCGAGTTTCTCGTCCCAATTTTAATGCTTCTCATTGAATTCGTTGTTTGGCTGTTCTACTAAAATTTCATGCATCAGCTTCGTGATTTCTTCGGCTTTCCATGGATTATCAATGATGAATTTCGCGAAACGGTTCGTGATTTTTTGAATCATTCTGTCCGAAAGCTGCATGTCTGCAACATCCACATACTTATGTTTTTTGTGGATATTGTGCATTTCATTGCGTTCCATATTTTTCAAAACAGCTTTGAAATGATGAATATTCGGTGCTAATTTTCGCTTTTTTTCCCATTCCAGGAAATCCTTGGTCATTTCCTTGATGATTTTTTCCGCCTTCGGAATTTCCTTTTGGCGCTGCATCATGGTTTCGTTGATGTGTAGCGAAAGCTGGTCAACATCAACTAAACTTACATTCTGGTTATCGGTAATGTTTTTTTCAACATTATTTGGAATGGATAAATCGATAACCAAAGTTTCTTTGCCGTTCGGGAAATGCGTTTTATTGATGATTGGATGCTGCGCGCCGGTAGCGACAATTAAAATGTCCGTTTGGCGAAGTTCATCTTCAAAACTTTCAAATTCTACGTAAGGAATTTGGTATTTATCCGCAATTTTTTCGGCTTTATCGGCGGATCTGTTGGCGATTTTTACGCGTGGTTTGTACACGTGTTTCACCAAATTTTCTACGGTATTTTGACCAATTTCACCGACACCCAGAAGAAGTATATTTTTATCCGAAATATGCGGCTGATTTTTTAAAATATAGTGAACCGCGGCATAAGAAACCGAAGCTGCACCGTGAGAAATTCCGGTTTCGTTTTTAATTCTTTTGGAAATCTGGATCGCGGAATTAATCGCGCGCTCCATAAAAGGATTGGAGTATTTTTTTTCTTTGCGGAAACGGTGGTAGGCGTTTTTAATTTGGCCGATGATTTCGAAATCACCAATAATTTGGCTTTCCAAACCGGCCGCCACGCGGAATAAATGATTTAAGGCTTCTTCATTTTTCAAAATCTGAACATATTGCATAAAATCGGTAAGCGTAACACCTACAATTTTACAATATAATTCCGCAATGAGAAGGTAATTTTGGGTGGTAGTGTAAATTTCGGTGCGGTTGCAGGTAGAAACCACAAAAGCATCGCCCAAATTCAAATCGTGAATTTGGTTGACGAAATTTTTCACATTTTCATCAAAAAACGCAAATTTGCCCCGAATTTCAGCATCTGCTTTTTCAAAACTGACGCTAAGAGCCGCAAAATTGGCGGTTTTGTGAATGTTAGTATCCTTAATCATAGACCAAGCGCAAAATTAAGGTTTTAAATTGAATTAAAGAAGGAAGTTCGCTATGATGATTATCACTTGATTCTATCGGAAATCGGCAGATTTTCATCTTCCCAAATAATACAAAATATTTTGGAAACTAAAAAATAAGCGTAAAATATCCGTTAATTTTAATATAATTTTAACCAAAATTGGCGACATTGCAATTTTTAGAACGGTTCTAAATCTATATCTTTGTACACTTTAAAAATTTAGCATAAAATGGGGTTATTTGATATGTTTACGCAGGATATTGCGATCGATTTGGGTACAGCCAACACGCTGATTATCCACAATAACAAAATCGTAATAGATCAGCCATCAATTGTGGCGATCGAGCGATCTTCCGGAAAGCCGATTGCTGTTGGCGAGAAAGCGAAACACATGCAGGGGAAAACTCACGAAGACATTAAAACAATCAGACCTTTGAAAGATGGCGTAATCGCTGATTTTCACGCTTCTGAACATATGATCAAGGAATTCATCAAACAAATTCCAGGCATAAAAGGCAAACTTTTCCAACCTACATTAAAGATCGTAATCTGTATTCCTTCCGGGATAACGGAAGTAGAAAAACGTGCGGTTCGGGACTCTGCGCAAAAAGTTAATGCAAAAGAAGTACGCTTGATTTATGAACCAATGGCAGCTGCTATAGGAGTTGGAATTGATGTTCAGAAACCTGAAGGAAATATGATCATTGATATAGGTGGTGGTACTACGGAAATTGCCGTGGTTGCTTTAGGGGGAATTGTGTGTGACAAGTCTGTAAAAATTGCGGGTGATGTTTTCACCAACGATATCGCTTATTATCTGAGAACACATCATAATTTATATATCGGCGAAAGAACTGCGGAACGTGTTAAAATCGAAGTTGGTTCCGCTGTTGAAGAACTTGATGTTGATATTGAAGATATTCCGGTTCAAGGTCGTGATTTGATCACCGGTAAACCGAAAGAAATTATGGTGAATTACAAAGAAATCGCGCGCGCACTCGACAAATCGATTATCAGAATTGAAGATGCGGTGATGGAAACACTTTCTTTAACTCCACCGGAATTGGCGGCTGATATCTACAAAACAGGAATTTACCTTGCAGGCGGCGGCGCTTTGCTTCGGGGACTTGCCGACCGACTTCACCGTAAAACAGGTTTGCCCGTTTTCGTTGCCGAAGATCCTTTACGCGCTGTAGTTCGTGGAACGGGAATCGCCTTGAAAAACATGGACAAATTTAACTTCCTTATTAAGTAAACCAAAATTTTTGGCCTAACGGATGGGATTTTTGCTGAGATTATTTTCGAAAAACGGTTTATTCGTTTTCTTTATATTTCTGCAACTCATTGCTTTAGTATTGATTTTCAGCCGAAACTCAATGCAACAGTCGTGGATTGCGGGCCAATCTGCAGCATTTAACTCCTGGGTTTCCGGATATATCGATGAAGGCGCGTCTTACCTAAAATTAAAGCAAACCAACGATCAGCTGGTTGAGCAAAATAAGGTTTTGATGGAGCAACTTTACGGAAAAAATGCCTTTAAAGTGCCGAATTTTCGTAAAGTTCATGATACCATCGGCGGCGGACAGATTTATACTTTCGTTGATGGTGACATTGTTTTCAACAGCATCAACCGGAAAGATAATTACTTCACCATCAACCGCGGAAAACGTGACGGCGTACAACCAAAAATGGGGGTGATGGCGCCAGGCGGAATCGCGGGAATTGTCATCAATACCACCGATTCTTACTCGCTGGTGCAATCAGTTTTAAGTTTGAACAAAATTAAAATTAATGCTGCGCTGAAAAACTCCGGTTATTTCGGTACTTTAACCTGGCGCGGCGAAGATTCACGCGTGATGCATCTTGCCGACATCCCGAAATATGTTCCGCTAAAAGTGGGTGATACCGTAGTGACGGATGGAAAATCAGCCATTTTCCCGCAGGGAATTATGATCGGTAAAGTGGCCGGCTATGAAGTGGACAGCAAAACCGGCTTTTGGGATATTTCGGTGGAACTCAGCGCTAAGATGGGAAACATCAGCAAAATATATGTTGTTAAAAATCTAAAAAAAGCAGAAGTTTCGAAAATTCAGGATACTTTGCAAGCGACCATACAAAGAGAAAAATGATAAGCCGTACCTTATTTACCGACATATTATTAATTGTATTGCTGGTGGCGCTGCAGGTTTTTGTGTTGAACAGAATTACGCTTTTTGGTAAATATACACCGGTAATTTACCCGGTTTTCGTGATGTTTTATCCGTTTTTCCGTAACAAATATCAATTTCTGCTGTTGAGTTTTCTTCTAGGTTTAAGTGTTGACGCTTTTCTGTACACCTGGGGAATTAATGCTTTCGCCACAACCGTTATCGCCTACTTCAGGACCCTGATTTTCCGGACTTCTACCGATACCTCCACCGACTTTTTTTCGTTTCAGTCTTTAGAATGGTCTCAGTTCCTGTTTTTTATTTTGATGAGTATCTTAATTCATCAGTTTTTAGTTCAGTATATTGAGATTTTTAAATTTTCGCGGTTCTTTGACGTATTTTTAAATGTATTGGCAACCAGTGCTATTTCTTTTATCTTTATCTTCATTTACGCGTTAGCCTTTAAAATCAAACAAAAAGTTTGAAATCACAGTACATCAAAATTTTCATATTTCTGTCCCTTATTGCTATGATTTTCATAGCAAGACTTGCCTATTTGCAACTTTTCACGGACAGATATGCGCTGAATGCCGCGAATACCTCGATAAAAACCGAATATATAATTCCGCAGCGCGGCGTGATCTTCGACCGTAACGGAAAAATTCTGGTCGGCAACCAACCTTCTTACGAAATTTCTTTCACCGAAGCTTTAATGAAACCCGATTTCGACACTTTGGAATTTTGTAATTTATTGAGAATTTCAAAAGAGGATTTCATCAAGAACGTTAACGCGATTAAAAGCGAAAAATACTATTCCAAGCTGACGCCGATGACTTTCATCAAGAATTTAAGTCGTGAAGATATTGCCAGAATACAGGAAATTATTTTTAAATATCCCGCTTTCAGCATTGTTTCCCGCCCACAACGTCAGTACGAAGTTTCCACCTCGGGAAATTTGTTGGGTTATACCAACGAGGTAAACGAACGTGATATTAAAAGGGACTCGCTTTACTATTTACCCGGCGATTTCATCGGGAAAACGGGCATTGAAAAATCTTATGAAAAAGATTTGCGTGGCGAAAAAGGTGTTCAGTATATTCAAAAAGATATTCGCCTTCGGAATATCGGCAAATATAAAAACGGCGCCTTGGACCGCGATGTGGTTACCGGCAAAGATCTTACGCTTACGATAGATTATGATCTGCAAAAGATTGCGGAAGAGATGATGGTCGGGAAACAGGGCGCAATTGTCGCACTTGATCCGAGCAACGGCGAAATTTTGGTTCTTGCAACCGGACCGGACATCGACCCGAACCTTTTCGTGGGCCCCGAAAAAACGCGAAATCTGTACCGCCTGCAGATGGATACCATTTACAATAACCGTCCTACTTTCGACAGGTCGTTGCAAGCGGCTTATCCGCCGGGCTCTACCTTTAAATTGCTAACTGCTGCAGCGGCGATGCAAATGGGCGTAATGGACGAAAACACCATTTTTCCGTGTGGTGGCGGCTTCAGCTATAAAGGACTTCGAATTAAAGGTCATGGCGGCGCAGATCCGCTTGTTCCCGCAATACAGGTTTCCAGCAACTGTTATTTTTCGTACGCCTTTATCGCGATTATGAACAAATATCCCGGTGACCCCAGCCGCGGCGTTAATGAATGGAAAAAAATCATGAGCAGCTTTGGTGTTGGTGAATTTTTAAATAATGATTTAGCGGTTGGTTCAAAAGGCCGGATTCCTTCCGGTGAATTTTATGAGAAAAGAAGCGGTAAAAAAGACTGGTCTTCTGCCTACACGATGAACGGTTCTATTTTTAATGGAATGGGCCAGGGTGATGTGTTGCTCACTCCGCTTCAAATGGCCAATTCCATCGCTGCTATCGTAAACCGAGGCTGGTATTATACGCCGCATATCGTAAAATCTATCGACGGGAAACCAAATCCCGATCCGAGATTTAAGGTAAAACATAAAACTTTGGTAGATCCGAAACATTTCGATCCGATCATGAAAGGGATGGAAGCGGTAGTTTTACAAGGCACCGCGCGCGGTTTGAAATCAAGCGATTTTACGATGCTTGCAAAAACCGGGACAGCACAGGTGCCACAAGGAAAAGACAACTCAATTTTTGTATTGGCAGCACCGGCGGAAAATCCTAAAATCGTTATCGCCGCAGTAATGGAACACGCGGGATTTGGTGCCACCTGGGCAGGCCCGGCAGCAACGGTAATTGCTGAAAAATATCTGACCGGCGAAATCAAGCGCGAACATTTGTATAAAAAAATGATCAACGCCACTTTTATGCCCGAATATAAGCGCCAATGGGTAGTGGAATTGAAGCGTAAAGGTTTGTACAAAGAGCCAAGCAAAGATTCGTTGTTTTTGCAAAACGTAGAAACAAAACTGGAAAATGCTAAAACCCAGGCCGAAAAAAAACAGCTGCTGTTTCAAAAAGATTCTATTATTAACAAAATTAAAATTTCAAGCAGAAGGTGAAGTGGGCTCAAGGCATAGATAAACTCGGATTAACACTGTATTTCTTGCTGTGTGCTTTTGCCATTGCCAATATTTACAGCGTGGAGCCCGCAAGCGGCAGTCGTCAGGCAGTCTGGTTCGGCGTGTCGGTTTTTGTTGGAATCATCATTTTCATGATGCGGACGAAGTTTTTCGAAAATATGGCAGGCATCATCTACATCATTGGATTACTGCTGCTGATCGGGCTTTTCCCCTTTGGAACGGAAATTCTCGGCCAGAAAAACTGGTATAAATTCGGACCGGTAAGTTTGCAGCCGGTAGAATTTGCCAAAATCGGGACCGCTTTGATGTTGGCAAACTACGTTTCGGGGCCTGACTTCAATTTAAAAAATAGGAAATCGCTGTGGACTTCATTAGCCATAATCTGCGTGCCGGCGGTAGTAGTTTTATTAATTCCCGATGTAGGTTCACTCTTGGTCTTCATCGCTTTTTTTATCGCCCTGTACCGTGAGGGACTGTCGGGTTGGTTTTTCGGGGTAGGATTTATATTCGCCGCGGTTTTTCTTGTGGCGCTTGCAGTTGATCCGCTGTACGTAGTGGCCGGAATTGTAATTATTGCGGGAATTGCGGTTTTTCTGAACCAAGGCAGAATTCACTGGAATGTGATCTCGGTTTCGGCTATTGTGGGCGGAATTGGGATTTTGTGCGGCCTGGCTTACGCTACGCCCACAATTCTGGAAAAACTTCCTACGCACCAGCGGGAAAGGATTGAAGTTTTATACAAAGGCGAGAAGGCCTTCCGCGATACTTCCGGTTACAATTTGCTGTACTCCAAAACCGCCATCGGTTCAGGAGGCTTTTTTGGTAAAGGCTATCGCGAAGGTTCCGTAACACAGGGGAAATTCGTGCCGGAACAAAGCACCGATTATATCTTTTGTACCGTAGGTGAAGAATGGGGATTTTTTGGCAGTACGCTGCTGGTGATCGCTTATTCTGTTTTCATCGGGCGGATTTATTACCTTTCCGAAAAGCAAAAATCTACGTTTAACCGCGTTTTTGGTTATAGTTTCGCTTCCATCCTGCTGATTCACTTTTCCATCAATCTCGGTATGGTGATGGGACTTTTCCCGACCGTTGGGATTCCTTTGCCGTTTTTCAGTTATGGTGGCAGCTCGCTTTTGGCTTTTTCTACGATGACGTTTATTTTCTTTAAACTCAATTACACCGACCGCAACAGTTTGGTATAAACTTTTTCCAATAAATTTCGGCGTTTAAACGGCAAATTTTTTCGGTTTAGCGAAACATTTGAAGCACACTTCAGCTTTAATTTTAAATAGATAAATTCGGCGTTTTAGCGGCAAATTTTTCGATTTTGCGATGAAATTACAACACAGTCAGCTTTAATGTAAGACAGGAATAGTAGGCTTTTAGCGGCAAATTTTTCCGGTTTAGCGTAACTTTACAGCCAGTTCAGCTCTAATTTATTTCAGAAGAATTCGGTGTTTTAATTACGGATTTTTTTAGTTCAGAATTTATGTAAGTTTTAGATACAATTTAATTCCGAAAAATTCCGCCTTTTAATGGCAAATTTTTCAAAAATAAAAGCACAAAAAAAACCATCTCCGAAGAAATGGTTTGAAGTATTTATCAATTATTTACTTTTAGTTATTTTTTGCGAATTTGTTATTCACGTTTTCCGGAGAAATAATTCTTTTAGCAAATCTGTATTTTGGTCCCCAGTAAGAATCGTTAAGTGAAGAAATCATTACGCCTCTGGAAGTTGCGGCGTGGATGAATTTTACATTTCCGTCTGCATCGATGCTTTCAACGATACCAACGTGTGAAATTCTGCCTCTGCCTTGGTGTGAAAAGAAAACCAGGTCGCCCTTCTGAAGGTCTGTTTTTTCCACTTTCTCACCTTCCTGTGCCTGTGAAGCTGCAACTCTTGGTAAATTTACACCGGCGCTGCTACCGAAAACTGAAAGGACAAATGCTGAACAATCAATACCGCTTCGGGTGGTTCCGCCGTATCTATAAGGAGTTCCTAAATAGGTTTCGGCTTCGGTAAGGATATCGTCAATTTTTTTTGTGAAATGAATAGCAGAGGCAATTTCCTCATTTTTAGCTATATTTTCAAGAGTTTTAGCTGCTACAATTTGCTCTTCGCGGATGCTGTTAACCAATTGTTTTTTAGCGGTTTCTATTTTTTTACTGTCAATTGACGCAAGTTTGGCATTTGATTTGTATTCTGAAACGTAACTTGTTGGAGTTGAAACTACGTAATTTGTAACACAAGACTGCAATGAAAAAGTAGCGACAACAGCAGTAACATAAAACAAAATTCTTCTCTTCATATATATTAATTCTCAGTGTTAAAATGTAATATCTGTTTTAAAAAGCAATACAAAAGTAGGTATTACGGCAAAAGCGGGGGTGAAATCACCTCTCCTGCGCCGGTGTTTTAACACATTTTAACAGTATTTTTTGTAATGTTAAAAGAATTTACTGCGCAATCCCTTTATTTAGGGATTGCCATTTTCTTTTTTATTAAGATTTGTTAACATTTATAATATTGTTCTATTTAATATATATGATTGATCAATAATGTACTACAAAACACAAATTGATGAAAATAAAAAAAAGCCTCAACTGAGGCTTTTTTTTGGTTTAAATGTTATACTACATATATATATTACGTTCTATCTCGTAAATAGCAGTTCGCGATACTTGGTTAATGGCCACAATTCGTCATCTACCATCATTTCCAGCTGATCGGATGCCGAACGGATTTTAGCAAAATACGGAATCACATCATTACAGAATGCTTCTGCCATCTCCATTGACGATTCTTTTGCTTTTGCATCAGCTATTGCGTCCAGCAAGTTTTCAACTTCGATTTTTATGGTGCTTACATACTCTGAAATGCCGCGGATTAAGCTCATCTGCTCCTGCGCTAAATCTTTAAACTCTGTCTCACCAAAGATTTCTTTTAAACCTTTCACGTTGTCAATCAAACGGTTTTGATATTTCAGGGCGCTTGGAATAATGTGGTTTCGGGCGATGTCTGCCAAAACGCGTGCTTCAATTGCAATTACTGAGGAATATTTTTCGAGTTTGATCTCGTTTCGCGCTTCAACTTCACGGGCGGTGTAAATTCCGAGCTCTTCGTAGAGTGCGATAAATTTCGGATCCAGTTCGCGAGCTAAAGCTTCAGGTGTGGTTTTCAGGTTATTAAGACCTCTTTTTAAAGCTTCTTCTGCCCATTCAGCTGAATATCCGTCGCCTTCAAACATGATGTTTTTACACGCCTTAATATATTCACGTAAAATATTGAAGATGGCTTCATCTTTTTTCAAGCCTTTTTCAACTAAAGCATCCACTTCTTTTTTAAAGGTTTGAAACTGTTTTGCAGCAATTGCATTCATCACGGTCATCACCTCAGCACAGTTTGCAGAAGAACCAACTGCACGGATTTCAAATTTGTTTCCGGTGAATGCAAATGGTGAAGTACGGTTTCTATCCGTGTTATCCAAAAGAATATTTGGGATTTTACCAACAACATTTAATTTTAAATCGGTTTTTTCTTCAGGTGAAAGTTTTCCGTCTTTTACTTTTTCCAGTTCTTCTAAAACCGAAAACAGCTGCGAACCGATAAACGCTGAAATAATTGCCGGTGGCGCCTCATTAGCTCCCAAACGGTGATCGTTCCCCGCAGATGCGATGCTTACGCGCAAAAGATCGGCATAGTCATGAACCGCTTTTAAAGTATTTACAAAAAAAGTAAGGAATTGCAGGTTTTTTTTCGGATTGGCACCAGGACTCAAAAGATTTTCACCAGTGTCTGTCGCCAAACTCCAGTTGTTGTGTTTTCCGCTTCCGTTTACGCCTGCGAAAGGTTTTTCGTGGAAAAGAATATGGAAGTGATGTTTATGAGCAACACGCGCCATCAAATCCATTAACAATGAATTATGGTCAACCGCAACGTTTACTTCTTCGAACATCGGAGCAAGTTCGAACTGGTTTGGTGCAACTTCATTATGTCTCGTAGTTACCGGAATTCCCAATTCGATTGAGCGGATTTCCAATTCCTTCATGAAATTCATCACACGCGTAGGAATAGAACCGAAATAATGATCGTCAAGCTGCTGACCTTTCGCCGGTGAATGACCAAGCAAAGTTTTGCCGGTAATCACCAAATCCGGTCGTGACTGGTATAGAGCAGAATCTACGAGAAAATATTCCTGCTCCCAGCCTAAAGTTGGGCTTACTTTGGTTACATTTTTATCGAAATAAGAGCGACAAATATCCGTTGCAGCTTCATCTACTGCATGAAGAGCGCGCAATAAAGGTGCTTTATAATCAAGCGTTTCGCCGGTGTAAGAAATAAAAATGGAAGGGATACAAAGCGTAGTTCCCATGATGAAAGCCGGGGAAGTCGGGTCCCAGGCGGTATAACCGCGGGCTTCAAAAGTATTTCTGATTCCGCCGTTCGGGAAAGATGAAGCGTCCGGTTCCTGCTGAATCAGCATACTGCCGGAAAACCGATCGATCGCACGGTCGCTTTCAAATGGTGTAAAAAATGAATCGTGCTTTTCTGCCGTAGAGCCTGTAAGGGGCTGAAACCAGTGGGTATAGTGGGTAACGCCTTTGCTTAAAGACCAATCTTTCATGGCTACAGCAATTTGGTCTGCAACATCGCGCTGGATTTTGGTCCCTCGCTTAATCGCATCCTGAATGGAGGTGAAGGCTTCTTTGGTTAAATATTCGCGCATGGTTTCTTCAGAGAAAACCTTTTTGCAAAACAGTTCGGATAAGCGGGAAGGAACTTCCACCGCGTTTTCTTTTCGAAAGTCTTTCTGTGAAAGCAACTCCAGAGCTTTAAATCTTACATTTGCCATTTGATGTTGTTTTTATTGTGGCAAAATTACAACAAAATGATAAAAAATTGCACGGATACCCCATTTTTTTTGGGGGTCAAATGAAAATATTTTAAAATTAAATTCTAAAATAGAAAAATTTGCCCTTAAAAGTCCGAAAATTTTGATTTTATCATTTGCTGCTGTTTTTTTATTAAGTTTTGTTCACGCCAGTCGGCTGACTCCCATTTAAAGAGAAAAATCCCTATATTTGTGTGAAATTTTACATTATGGTAAATTCACGCGCAAGAGAAACCACTGAAGCTATAGAAAGACTTTACGTTTCCATGCGGCACTTGTTTTATAGAGGTTTCTTTAAGCCTGCCGGTATCTCCGGCGAAAGTCTTCGGTCCCTGCTGACCACTATTAACCCAGAAATCTACGGAACCATGAGCGCGCCTAATAAAATAGAGCTCGATGGTTTGCTGTATGTTTTAGACCGACTACCGGAAGGAATTGAAGAATGTTCTTTTGTACACCTGACTTCTGATGAAGGTTTTGAAAAAGGAAGCTTTGAAGTAATCGTTCCGAAAAAACGCCGCAGAAACTGTTACCGGATTGATGAGCATCAAATGAATATTGAGGTGCTTTTGGGCCGTTCGGAAATCTATGATATTTTAACGCACCTTACCTTCTTATATATAGAAGCGGATAAAATTCGCCAGCTTGCTTTTATTTCGGATGAAAACGACAAATCCACACGCGCGTGGAAGGAGATTGAAGCCGTGGCGATTGGTGATAAAAAATTAAGCAGAAAAGAAAAAGAAGTTGCACTCGTTCATCTTTCGTCACTTTTAGGAAGAACTTTTGATGAAACGCTAAATGCATACAATAATTTCGGTGACGACAAAAATCCGGACCGGTTATTTAAAATCATTTATCACCTGGGTGATGAAAGCTTTAACGATTATAAAAAAATTCGCGAGCGCGAAGTTCATTTTTCCGCAATCCTTCGTGAACGCGTCGGTCACCATTTTTTCGGCGAGAAATGGGCAAATAATGTAAAAGAAGTTTTGGCAGAAAACGGTTTGCAAATGCGGCCACTTCATATTATTTCGGCGAACATGCATTCGGTGAAAAACATGCTTTTTGCAAATGATTCCATCGGAAAAAAAGTGAGCAAGAAGGTTGATTATAAAATGTATGAGGAAATTTCTAACAAGAAATCGCTTCAGGAAAAAATTCTCACGCATTCTCAGGACGCCGGGCTAATTTACATTGACGACGAAAGCGGAAGCAATATCGATGTTCAGATTATCGATTTAGCAAAAACCGATTTAAGCAACACGCCTTTTGCCGGGTTGAACTATTCCGGCGACGATGTCATCATGGTTTTTGATTATGCTTTTGGTGAACAGGCTTACGAGGTAATGGATGAGCTGCTGCGGCCTTACGAATTCAATGAAGAAGTTTACACCATGAAAGTAAAATCCATTTCAATTATGGGAAAAGCCGGGATTTTAATGGGCGGAAAAGGCGATATTATGATTCCTACCTCACATGTTTTTGAAGGTACAGCAGATAATTATCCTTTTGAAAATGCGTTGAGTCTTGCTGATTTTGAAGATGACGAATTGCAGGCTTTTGAAGGCGGGATGGTAACCGTTTTGGGAACTTCACTTCAAAATAAGGATATCTTAAAATATTTTATGGATACTTCCTGGAAAGCCATTGGCTTGGAAATGGAAGGCGCGCATTATCAGAAAGCGATTCAGGTTGCTTCGAAAATACGCCACCATATTTCGGAAGATTTGTTTGTAATGTACGCTTACTATGCATCTGATAACCCGCTTGAAACCGGATCCACCTTATCTTCTGGCGGTCTGGGACTTACGGGCGTTAAACCAACATACTTAATTACATTTAAAATACTGGAAAAAATTCTTCAAAGTTCAATGAACGCTTAAACAGAATTGTTAAAAAAATTAAACCTTTCAGAGCTGCCGTTCTGGAAGGTTTTTTGATATAGTTTGATTTACCTCTAAAATTCTTATCTTTAAGCCTTAAAATCATTTGTTTATGAATAAAAGTTTATTCTTTGTTTTTTCTTTGTTCTTCGCTCTATTTTCCGCACAAAAAGGTCCATATTATCAGCAACGCGCTGAATACAAAATGGACATTGATGTTGATGCGAAAAATTTCACTTATAACGGCCAACAAACTTTAAAATACACTAACAATTCACCGGACGACCTGGATGTCGTTTATTTTCATCTGTACTGGAACGCATTTAAACCGGGTTCTATGATGGATCAGCGCGTTGCTGCCCAGGGTAAAAATGGCGATTCGCGTTTACAAATTAACGGGGTTTCGCGTTTGGCTTCTATCCCGAAAGATGAAGAAGGCGCTCAAAATATTCACTGGATAAAGCAAAACGGCAAAAATTTAAAATTCGAGGTTCAGGAAACCATCATGAAGGTTTATTTGGATACGCCGATTAAAGCAAATTCCAGCACAACTTTTACCATGGAATGGGACGCCGTTGTCCCAATGCAGATTCGCCGTTCTGGCAGAAATAACCGCGAAGGAATTGATATGACGGTAACGCAGTGGTATCCTAAGATTGCGGAATACGATTACGATGGCTGGGCGACTTTTGACTATATCGGCAGAGAATTCCACGCGCCTTTTTCGGATTTTGAAGTCAATATCAAAATCGATAAGAATTACGTCATCGGTGCCGGTGGAACTTTAGAAAATCCTTCGGAAGTGAAAGGTTATGAAACTAAACCTTCCATCAAAGCCGATAAAAGCAACAAAGTAACCTGGCGCTGGACGGCAAAAAACATGCTTGATTTTGCATGGGCCGCAGACCGCGATTATACCGTAGAATCTTTCGTGATTTTAGACGGGCCAAAAGTTTATTTCGTGTATCAAAAAAGCGATAAGACCAAATACTGGTCGGAAGCAAAACCCTACGTTACGAAGTTTTTCCAATTGATGAATGCAACGTACGGTCGCTATGTTTATCCTTCCTACTCCTTTATTCAGGGTGGCGACGGCGGTATGGAATACGGCATGTGCACCATGATTTTAGGTGAAGCAAAATCGCTGGAAGGACTGATTGGTTTAATGGTTCATGAAGGAGGACACTCCTGGAACCAACAGATTATGGCATATAACGAAAGCGTGCGCCCTTGGATGGATGAAGGCTTTACCAGTTATTATGATGACATGATTATGTATCAGCTGTTTCCACCTGCAACTGCGAAACCCAATCCGTTTACAGAAAGCATCGAAGGTTACCGCAGATTTGTGAAAAGAGGAATTGAAGAACCTGCAGTCTGGCTGGGCGATCACCACGATAATGGCTCTGCGTATTCGGTAGCTTCGTATGTCAAAGGCGAATTGTTTCTGGTTCAGCTGGGTTATATAATGGGTGAGGAAAATCTTGCCACTGTGATGAAAGAATTCTACAAAGAATGGAATTTAAAACATCCTACCGACCGCGATTTTATGCACATCGCCCAGAAAATTTCGGGCATGGATTTAACCTGGTTCCACCATTACTGGATCAATACCACAAAAACCATCGATTACGCCATTAAAGACGTAAAATACGACGAAAATTCCACTACCATAACTTTAGAAAATAACGGCACAATTCCTATGCCGATTGACTTTTCCATTTTAACTGCTGATAAAAAAGTGATGAATTACCAAATTCCACTTAATATGACGCACACATGGAAAAGAAAAGACATTTATGGAGATTTTAAAACTATGAATTATTGGCCGTGGACACAGAAAGAATATACGCTGACCATCCCCTACAATAAATCTCAGATTTCAGCACTCGGAATTGATTTTTCGCAAAGATTGGCGGACATTAATCCCGAAGACAATTTCGTAGAAGTTAAGTAGCAACGATTGGCTTTGTACCTTAAAAAAATTAGGCGCAAATCAGACCAAAAAAAACACAAATGAATTCCATCGTTGTAAATATAGGCAATACCAATATCCGGTTCGGCTTGTTCCATGAGGACAAGTGCGATGTTTCCTGGATTTTAAATACCAAACCTTACCGTACCAGTGATGAGCTGCAGATGCAGTTCATCATGATGTACCAAACGCATAATATCGCGCCAGCGGATATTGACAAAGTCATTATCGGGTCGGTGGTGCCACAACTCACTTACGATATTTCGCGCGCGCTACAAAAAATACATGGCAAAAAGCCGGTGATTGTAGACCGCAATACGCCCTCGGGCGTTCAACCCAAATCGAAACAGATGGGCACGGACATTTATGCGAATCTGGTGGCGGCGTATCATCTTTATCCGCACGGTAAAAAAATAATTTTCGATTTTGGAACCGCGCTCACCGCGAGTTGCATCGATGAAAATGGGGAAACCATCGGGGTAATTATCGCGCCCGGAATTATCACTGCTTTAAATTCCTTAATTCATGATACCGCGCAGCTCCCGGAAATCGAGTTGGTAAAACCGAAATCCGTTCTGGGTTTAGACACGGTTTCTTGCATGCAAAGCGGAATGGTTTACGGTTACCTTGGAATGGTGGAAGGTTTTATCACCCGCATTAATCACGAGGTGAAAGACGAATGTTTTGTAATAGCAACCGGTGGTGTGTCGCACGTTTATAAGCCGCTGACCGACAAAATAAACATTGCCGACCGGCTGCATACTTTAAAAGGACTCTATTATTTAGGTAAAGACCTGTAAGAATTGAAAAATGAAAAAAATAGCCCTTTTAACCCTGTTTTTTTTATTTACGGTTCAATGTATTTTGGCTCAGAAAAGTCTTGTGGGCAGTTATCAGATTTCGTCCACCAATCCGTACGATGTCGTCTCGCATTGGCTCCTTTTCGATAATGGTGAATTTGCAGTGGTCCGCGCTTCGATGGTGGTTTCCGGAACTTATGAAGAAAAAGACGACGGCATTGATTTTACACCTTCCGTACCGAAAGAACCATTTCATGTGTTCGGCAGGTATAACAAGGACGTCAGCGGCACCAGAATTATGCTTAAAGGGGTAGATTTACGGGAACCGATTTATCTCGCTACATCTACTGACCAAATCTACTCTGTCTTCAAAAAAGATGCACGCTGTTTGCCATCGTCATTAAGAAAGATTTACGACGAGTCCATCTCAACCCTGATTCTTGCGAATTATGTAGGTGATGGTGAGGAACCGGTCAATAAATTTAACTCGGAATACGAGATCGGGAATTATAACGATTTTATAATCATCTACTTTAATTCCCAAACAATTTTACCGCCTTTCCGGGGCAAAATTTCCAAAAATAAACTTCGCGTGGAATATGGCTTATCATCATACGATAACCTCATCGTGTCAGAATCTGATGAATTTAATGTCAGCATGTCGGTTGAAAAACAGCAGAAATACTTTAAGCAGGATTCTCTGATCTGTGATAACGAATACAATTTCGTCACTTTTTCGCCAGATTTGCATACCAACACCATTCAGAGGATTGTAAATGATGAAGATTATGACTTCAATACCGATGAAGAAGTTTTCACCATGAAAAGTTTAGAAAACGGTGAAGAAAAAATGCCGGCTGATTTCGAAAAACTCTTCGTCTATAAGATGTTGCAATATAAAACTACCGCTACTACACCAGTTTTAGCTAAAAAAAGTTTATTCGACGCGAAATGCCGCTAATTTTTATCTTTTGCTTTGAAAGAATTCTTTTACGATTTGCGAACATTCATTTTCCAAAACGCCTAGAACAATTTCTGTTTTCGGGTGAAGTGTCAAATTTTTGTTGATAAAGCCCCGCTGGTCGTCGCGCGCGCCAATTACCACTTTCGAAATCTGCGACCAGTTTAAAGCACCTGCGCACATCACGCACGGTTCCAGGGTTACGTATAGCGTGCAGTTTTGCAGATATTTACCGCCGATAAAATCGGCTGCCGAAGTGATGGCCTGCATTTCCGCGTGCGCGGTAACGTCGTTTAACGTTTCGGTAAGATTGTGCGCTTTTGCAATAATGCGGTTTTGTGAGACAACCACACAGCCGACAGGAACTTCGTCTTTTTCCAAGGCCTGCACCGCTTCGGCCAAAGCCATTTTCATAAAATATTCCTCGTTAAAAGCCACTTTTTTTCGATTTCTTATGGGGGTGGATAACTTCTATTCAAAATTCATTGCTAAAGGCAAGCGGAAGCGGTACCGTACAGGCGTAGAATTTATGTAAGCCGGTGTAAACTTATTGGGTAAAAGATAGAGTGCAATTTCGGCCTGGCGGTTAAAGGTGAAATTCTCGCCATCAGCTTTCACACTGCTGATGGAGCCGTCTTTTTCCACTACAAACAGAAGATCCGCCTTGATGATTTTCTTGTCGGCAAGAACTGCATCAGTGTAGAAAACGTTCGAAATCTGTTCACGCATTCTATCAAAACCACCGGGATATTGAGCATCGGTAGTGAGATCGGAATTTTTGGGGTTTTTGATTGCGCCAGTCTTTTGGATTTCATTTGGAAAAATTCGGCCTAAATCTTCCCTTATTTTCACTTTTACCAAAGCATGAAGAAGTGCGCTGTTCTGGATGCTGTCCAGCTTTACCATAAACTCGTGAAATACATTGCGTACAACTGCTTTCTGTTCAGCGTCCGGCTCATTATCAAAGCGCTTTTTAAATTCTGTATTTAGCATACTGCGCTGGTAAGCATAGTAATTTACTACCTCTTTAAACTCGGAATTTTGCTGCCCGAAAATAAAAGACATTAAAAATATAAAGAAGAATTGTATAGATTTTTTAAGCACAGCGGTAAATATGGAAGTAAAAATAATTAAAATAAACGAGAATAAAAATCTAACGCATATGGTGAAATCACCATAAAATAAAAGTCCCGCTCATTAGAACGGGACTTTCTATTATTTATTGAAGTATAATTATTCTGCGCTTGTAGCTTCTGCAGCAGCAGCTTCACCTTCAGCAGGTGTAGCTTCACCTTCTTCCTCGTCATCGTCTTCAGCAGCTGCACCACCTTTAAGAGCTGTTCTTGCCATTTTCACGGCTACAACTACGGCGTTATCTGGATGCATAAAGCTAAATCCTTGAGTTTTGATATCACCAACATACAATTTGCTACCGATTTTCAGTGGAGTAATATCTACCACGATTTCGTCTGGCAAGTTAGCTGGAATCGCTTTAACTTTCAATTTACGGAATGACTGACGAAGTGCGCCACCGGCAACAACACCTTTAGACCGTCCGGTTAATTTCACTGGAACTTCCATAATTACCGGCTTGTCTTCCGACAATTGATAAAAATCAACGTGTAAAATTTTGTCTGTTAATGGGTGAAACTGGATGTCCTGAAGTACGGCAGGAATAGTTTTTCCGTCAACCTCAATAGATACCGTGTGTGCTTCAGGAGTATAAACCAACCCTTTGAATGCTCTTTCTTCTGCAGAAAAATTCAGGGTTTCTTCACCTCCGTAAACAACACAAGGAACTAATTCAGCATCACGTAAAGCTTTAGTAGACTTTTTGCCCACGCTTTCTCTTTTTGTACCTTGAATTGTAATTGATTTCATTATAGTTATAAATAAATTTTAAGGCTGCAAAGATATAAATTATATCTTAAATAATGAATTTATCGCTGATGGATTTGTGCTGGTGTACCATTTTCATCACGTCAGCAAATAATTCTGCACAGGAAAGGACTTTTATTTTCGAGCTTAATTCGGTTTTCACCGGAATGGTATCGGTCACAATAACCTCCGAAAGCTGTGAATTTTCAATATTTTCATACGCGTTTCCGGAAAGTACTGCATGTGTTGCCATTGCACGCACGCTTAAGGCGCCGTTTGCCATAATGATTCCTGCGGCTTTACATAGCGTTCCTGCGGTGTCAATCATGTCATCGATCAGAACGACGTTTCTCCCTGCAACATCACCAATAAGAAACATATCATCAACGACGTTGGCTTTTTTGCGCTCTTTATAAGCAATTACCACGTCAGCACCCAGATGGCCTGCATAATTTTTAGCTCGTTTTGCTCCACCCATGTCCGGCGATGCGATGGTAAGCGATGGTAAATTCAGTTTTTGAATGTAATCAATGAAAATTGTAGAAGCGTACAGGTGGTCCACCGGAATTTCAAAAAAGCCCTGAATCTGATCCGCATGTAAATCCATGGTCATAATTCTCGTGGCTCCGGCAGCGGTAAGCAGGTTGGCCACCAACTTCGCACCGATTGGTGCTCTGGGCTGATCTTTTCGGTCCTGGCGCGCCAAACCATAATATGGAAGCACAACGGTGATGCTTTTCGCCGAAGCACGTTTTGAAGCATCGATCATCAGCAATAATTCCAGCAGATTATCGGCGGGCGGAAAGGTTGAACCAATTAAAAAAACCCGCGCACCACGCACGGATTGGTCTAAAACGGGTTCGAATTCGCCGTCGCTGAATTCCTGAAAATTAATTTTGCCCATTTCCTGCCCATAAAAATGAGCGATTTTCTCTGCCAAAACCTTACTGGTTCGGGTCGAAAATAAATAACTTGCCTGGTCAGCCATTTTTCACTTTATTAGATGTGCAAATTTAAAAAAAATAAAACCACCTGAGGGAACTCATGTGGTTTTTATTATTTGGTGTAAATACGACCTAATTTCTAAGGGAAAGTAACACCAGAATAGCTGTTTACATTTACTTTTGGCAAATTAGATTTGTATTTGTCATTAATAGCTTCAATAAATTCATTAGCTAAAATTGCATATCCACGTCCTGTTGGGTGTACACCGTCCAGCGAGAATGAACCACCGGTTACGAATGTTGAAGTATACTTCACACCATCAAACTGAATACCTCCTGTCGCATTAAGCGCACCCATTGTTGAATTAGCATCTACAAAAGCAAGTCCGTACGCTGATGCAAAGCTTGCTATGGATTTGTTGTATGCTGCTACTGCTTTAGCAATATGGCCAACCTCTGTTGCTGTTAATGAATATTGATCACCAATCGGGAAAGAAGCTCCATAAATAAACTGCGAAGTTGCTGTTGCAGGTGCATTTGTAAGTGCATCTAAACCTAAAACACCTGATGCGGTAAGGAGGACAAGTTCACCTTTTTTAGCCTGTCTTGCCTGACCGAAAGCATTTCCTAAGAAGGCCGCCTGTTGCGCCGGATATCCATTTGCTGTTAAAACTGCTGTAAGCTGTGCTGATAAATTCGGTAAAGAATTATCGACGATAATTACAGGATTGTTTCCGGCTT
>Ga0308157_10001082_pt1 | contig 64633 bp, 56 predicted proteins | sample PhyBR1_FD_201035 | JGI IMG/M metagenome (GOLD analysis project Ga0308157, IMG submission 201035) | Phyllosphere microbial communities from UC Gill Tract Community Farm, Albany, California, United States - DLSLB.R1 | ecosystem: Host-associated > Plants > Phyllosphere > Unclassified | place: USA... | reverse complement strand
TCTTCAAAAATAGAGTTTAGGCTAAAGTTTAACCCGCAGATAACCTAAGCTTAATCTTAAGAAATTCTTTCTTTAAAATAGCAATTGACAAAATGCTTGGCAAGGCCATAAGCTTGCCCTTTCTCTCCCAATGAAGAAACTTGGATATTACATTCAGCAGCTATTTTTCTCATTGAATAGGTTTGGATCTGTTGTTGAATAGGTGTAGTTATAAGTATGGATGCTTTTGCGAAAATTCCGGATAGAACAATGCATTCAGGATTGAAAACTTGCATAAATAAGGAGATTGACCTTCCTAATTTGGTCCCAAGATCAGAAATTAATTGAATGGCATACTGATCGCCATCTAAAGCCGCCTGTATGATATGTTCGGGGGTCAACTCCTTATCTTTATATTTGGAAACTATTAAGGTGGGGGTCTTCATTTCTATATCTTCTTTTGCTTTATTTACCAAAGCTGTCCCCGATACGATTGTTTCCAGGCATCCTCTCTTACCGCAATAGCATAATTGACCATCATCGAAAAAGCTAATATGACCCATCTCGCCTGAAAATCCATTTTTTCCATAATAGATTTCGTTATTAGAGACGATGCCTATTGAAATCCCCCAGTCCAAACGAATTACTAAAGCGTTTTGGACCTGCTTTAGCTTTCCAAAATATTGTTCAGCTAATGTAGCTACCTTGGCTTCATTTATTATTTTGGTAGGTTTATTGAACTCCCGCTCTATGTGCTTTTGCAGGCTCTATGTGCTTTTGCAGATTAAAGCCTGGTTCGTAGAAATACGTGAAGTTTTCTCCGGAGTATCGTTCAATTAACCCTGGCATTGACATAGAAATACCTGATACTTGTTCCATATTTACCATCTGTTCTTTTAAATACTTACGAATAAGAATTAATAGAGTTGGTAGTTCACTTAAATCAGTTGAAAGGGAAAATGGATACTTTTTGGATTCAATAAGAATATTGCAATTATTATCAACAACTGTGAGACAGACAAACCTGCGGTCTAACTCGATTGTTAATACCTGAAATAAATGTCGGTTTAATTGATAAAGGTTAGGTTTTCGTCCCCCCAAAGATTCACCACGTTCATGTTGTAATAAATATTTCTTTTCAACCATTTCCACCATTAACGCATTGAGAGTCGGAAAACTTAAAGCTAAACTTTTCATTAAATCATTGATTGAAGCCTTATCAAGTTCATAAACAGCTTTTAGTAGCTGAAGCTTTTTTTTTGTGGTCTTACTATGTTTATTTGAAAGTTCTGTAGAACTATTTAGTAGCTTTTCAATAATTTTCATCCTCAATTTGGTTAATAATATCTTTTGATTTTTTTATAGATATCTTTTTTTGATATTCGAATTAATTCGGGAAAAAATTGAACTAATGAATAAATATTTATTTTAAAGTCTAAATTAAATAAAAATATTAATAATCAAATTAAGTCAGGGTTATTTTTGTTGTATTTCTATTGATTTAATCCTGTGGTTTATCTGTTAGGCTAAATTTATTAATAACATTTAATCGGAATCACGACAGCGAGTATAAAAAAAGGAACACCCGCGTCATGACGGGTGTTCCTTTTTACTCCTATTGGAAAAATTACTTTTTATCTATTTTATATAATTTACCGCCATCGGTAATCGTATATAAAGCTCCGTCTTTACCTTGGATTACATCTCTGAAGCGCTCTCCTTTCCCTTCCAATATCCGCTCTTCACCAGTTACTTTGTTATCTTTAATAACCAATCTGGCAATATGCATACTGCTTAGTCCACTAATAAACAAGTTGTTTGTCCATTCAGGGATATTATTAGCAGTATAGAAAGTCATTCCGCTCGGCGACAATACCGGATCCCAATAATATATTGGTTGTTCCAAACCTTCTTTTTGTTGAATAGGAGGGTTTCCAATTGCCGGTCCAGCATACTCAATACCATAGGTAATAATTGGCCATCCGTAATTATTACCGGGTTTTACCAAATTTACCTCATCACCACCTCGAGGGCCGAATTCAGAATCCCATAAATCACCTGTTACCGGATTAATAGCTAAGCCTTGAACATTTCGGTGACCATAACTATAAATCTCAGGTTTGGCATCACCTTTCCCTACAAAAGGATTACCATCTGCCGGTTTTCCATCTTTAGTCAGGCGAACAATTTTACCCAAGGCAGAATTTAAGTCCTGAGCCTGAGGACGAGTTTCTAAATCAGAACGTTCACCGGTTGAAACAAACAGATTACCTGACTTATCAAATAAAATCCGTCCACCGTAATGAAGCTTGCCGTTATAAGTCGGTAGAGCCTGATAAATAACGGTAGCTCCTTCTATGGATTTCTCGTCAGCAGAAAGCTTACCTTTTGCTGCTGCTGTATGATTACCACCTGAGACAGGTTCAGAGAAAACCCAATATACCATTCTGTTTGATTCAAAGTCTGGATCGAGAGTGATACCTAATAAGCCACCCTGACCTTGTGAATCTACCTTTGGAATCCCAGTAATTGCGTCTCCAATTGATTTTGTTGCAGGGTCGACGATACGCATGGTACCTTCTTTTTCAGTAATCAAGAGTCTACCGTCTGGTAGCTCTGCAATACCCCAAGGACTTTTTAACCCTTCTACAACTACAGCTCCTTCATAAGGAGTAGTAGTTTTTACACCGGCTATACGGGTTTGACCTTCGAAGGCCGGTTTATAATTCGTGTTTCCTTGTTTTGTTTCAACAGGTGGATACTTTGTCGTGTCTTGCGTAATGCCTGTCGAATCATTTGGCTCATGACCATTTGAATTAGCACCAGTACACGAAATAAAAGCCGTTGCAGCTGCAAAAAACAGAACATTAGAGAAGTGTTTTTTCATGTTTTTGGGTTTATGTTAATTGTTAATGTTTTTAATTTTATTGATTTAATTGAATTCCGGTCGCTTCGGGAAATTTGCAACATGAGCATATTTAGGTCCCATACTAATCAAAGCTTCCTTCCATAAATTCTCCCCATCTGTTATAAATGCCAAATCAATGTTGAAAGAATTATGTACTGCCCAGGAATTCTGTTTTATCTCGTTATCTAATTGTCCAGGGCTCCAACCGGAATATCCTAAAAATATTTTTACCTCTTCGCTACTGATCAAATTTTTATTAATCAAGTATTTTAAACGATCGAAATCTCCGCCCCAGTATAAATCGTCAACAATGTGAGTTCCGCTCTGTAATTTGTCAAAGGATTTATGAACAAAGAATAAAGCATTACCTTCAACAGGTCCTCCAAAATACAATGGAATCTCTGTACGCTCAATGTCTTCTAATACATCTGATAACAATAACATCGACCGATGGTTTAAAATTAATCCAACAGTACCTTCAGTTTCGTCGTGCTCACATAGTAAAATTACAGAACGTTCAAAGTTCTGGTCCAACATAAAAGGTTCAGATAAAATGAGACTGCCGCGATTAGGAATGTATTCATTGAACATAACAGAATAGATGTGTTTAAGTCAAATTTAGAGATTATCCTTTTTAATTCCACTGAAAATAGTAATAATTTTTATATATGAAATGGATATTATGTTAAGTTTGTACTAAATATCCTTAGCCATGTCCATTGAACATAAAGAAATTGCGGCCATCCGTGAAGACTATGCTAAAAGCAGTTTGAGCGAATCAGACGTACAAAAAAATCCTATTGACCAATTCCATAAATGGTTTGACGAAGCAATGGCTTCACATGTCACAGAACCCACTGCAATGGTTCTATCTACGGTGGATGAAAATGGACAACCTTCCTCTCGTGTGGTACTTCTAAAAGATATCAAATCAACCGGGTTTAGTTTCTTTACGAATTATAACAGTCAAAAAGGACAAGAAATCATTCGTCATCCCTACGTTTCCGCTCTATTTTTCTGGCCGGAACTACAGCGCCAGATTCGTATCGAAGCCTTGGTTGAAAAACTTCCCAAGGAAGATTCTGATGAGTATTTTTCTATCAGACCCAGAGGAAGCCAAATTGGTGCCATCGCCTCGCCTCAAAGTTCAATAATCCCTAATCGTGAGTCGTTGGAGAAAAGAGTAAAGGCAGTGGAGAAAGAAATGGAAGGAATAGAAGAGGTTCCGCGCCCGGAGTTCTGGGGAGGATTTTTATTAAAGCCTACCCGCATAGAGTTTTGGCAGGGTAGAAGTAGCAGATTACATGATAGAATCGTGTACATTAGCGAAAAGGATAATTGGATCATCAACCGTCTAGCTCCCTAAAAATGATACTAGAAACCAAAAAGATACTAGAAGAAAAGGTACATCCGCACGCAGTTGTGGATATTCAGGAACTTGGATTGCAACCTGCACTGTATATAAATCCGGAACATCTTAAAGCCGTATGTGTGTTTTTACGTGATCAGGAAGGACTATATTTCGATTTTCTTGCTAATATAACCGCTGTGGATTATTTCCCAGAAGATTTTTTTGAAGTTATTTATAATCTTACCTCTATACCTTATCAAACGCAATTAACCTTAAAAGTAAAATTGACAGGAAAAAGAGATATCAATCAATTACCTGAACTTCCTTCAGTTTCTGAAGTATGGAGAACAGCCGATTGGCATGAGCGCGAAGCTTATGATTTAATGGGAGTATTTTTTACAGATCATCCTGATCTACGGAGAATTCTAATGCCTGAAGATTGGGTAGGATATCCTTTAAGAAAAGACTATGAAGATCCAGAAACTTATAATAACATCCCGGTGAAATAGTAAACATGAACGAACAATATTTAGAAGCAAATAAAAAGTATCAGGAACGTATTAACGCTGTATCATCTCAGGAAATGGTCATCAATATGGGGCCACAACACCCTTCTACGCATGGGGTATTGCGCCTAGAATTGATTACCGATGGAGAAATCGTTAAAGATATTATCCCTCATGTAGGTTATCTACACCGCTGTTTTGATAAACATGCTGAATCCATGAATTATGGAAAGAGCATTCCCTTTACAGATCGCCTGGATTACCTTGCTTCCATGAATAATGCACATGCTTTTGTAATGGGGGTGGAGCGAATGTTGAATATTCAAGATAAGATTCCTAAACGCATCGAATATATTCGGGTATTGGTATGTGAACTTAATAGAATTGCTTCTCACTTGATTGCTATTGGAACCTATGGTATTGATATTGGTGCCTTTACGCCCTTTATGTGGTGCTTTAGAGATCGTGAACATATTATGAATATGTTAGAATGGGCTTCAGGATCCAGAATGCTTTATAATTACATCTGGGTTGGCGGATTATTCTACGATATTCCTGTAAATTTCGAAGAACGCTGCAAAGAATTTATCGAATATTTTAAACCAAAGCTGGTTGAATTAGATGATCTCCTTTCCAATAATCAAATTTTTATACAACGTACTGCTAATATCGGAGTATTACCAGCTGATGTAGCGATTAATTATGGATGTTCAGGACCAATGTTAAGGGGTTCAGGGATTAAATGGGATCTACGTAGAGTCGATGGCTACTCAGTATATCCTGAATTGGATTTTGAAATCCCGGTAGGAAAAGGTGAAATGGGGGCCTTAGGAGATTGTTGGGATCGTTATAAAGTACGTGTAGATGAAGTTAAGGAATCCGTTAAGATCATAGAACAATGCCTGGATCGACTGATGCATGATTTTAAAAGAACTCCTGATTTTGATCCACGTGCGATGGTACCTAAAAAAGTCAACCTTAAAGCACAGGACTATTATGTTCGTGCTGAAAATCCCAAAGGAGAACTGGGCTTCTATTTTGTAACTAAAGAAAAAACAGATATTCCTAGAAGAGTAAAAGCCAGAGGTCCAAGTTATAACAACCTTTCTGTACTTCCAGAATTAGGGAAAGGCGTATTGATTTCTGATCTTATTTCTATTCTTGGTTCTATCGATATAGTGCTTGGTGAAGTCGATAGATAAATATAAAGCTGCATAAAAACGCAAAAAATATTAGGATTAAATGTATTAATTCCTATATTTGCTATCTCATAATTTAAGTTTATAATTGGTTAATAGTTGGGGGAGCAATTGCCAGATTGCTTCCCTTTCTTTTTGTCTGAAATTTTGCTTTTGAATTACTCGAAAATCAACCTTAAACACTGTATTACTGCATAATTTTATCTTATCCTTTCAAGGTAGTCTTTCTGCTGTCTCAATTTTCGTTCGTGAATTTCTATCATAATTTCCTATTATAACTGATCTTTTATTTGTTTTTCTTTTTAACCTATTTCACACGATTTTCAATCGATCGAAAGCGTGTTATTATTGGGGCACTATTGGGTGAGATACGGGTGAGATACGGGTAAGCACTTATTAAGACCAGATGTTTTCTGAAGATTTCTGAAATTGGCTAGTAGAAATTTCTTTTCGAATTATAGCCTGCGGTTTTGTGCGGTTTTTATTCTCAATTGGGAGATTTATTTTTATAAAAAAAATGCCTGTCAAATATGAAGGCATCCTTACTGAAATGAATTCAGTTATGCTTTATATTAATTTACATTTCACTGTATTTAGGAAAGAGCGGTGAAACCAGGGATTTCCATTCCGGATTTTTCTTTATATAAGCGAATACATAAGGACAATACGGAGAAACCTTCTTTCCGGATTCTTTGATATAGTTTAACGTTTTTTCTACCAAAGCCGCTGCAGCACCTGTTCCCTCCAATTCAGAAGGAGCCTCGGTATGAATCAAAGCAATTGTACTACTCGTTTCCTTGTAATCAATAAAGGCAATATGACCATCAACGTCTAATTCAAAACGACTCTTGGCTTCGTTTTTAGTTAAGGGAAGACTTATAAATTTATCTTTCATAGCAATACAACATTTAAAGGGTTAATTCTGTTTCTTTTATTAGATTAAAATTAGGTGATTTAGATAAGTCAACGCTTGATGTATGGTAAGAAAAGTTGAGGTTTTTGAACTATGATTAAATAAATAAATGAAAAGCTATGAAGTATGAAGATTAATAAACTAGAGTCATTCTTTTGTGAGCGTGTTTTGTATCGCAATGTTATGCTTGTTTTAACCAACTACTCAACTCATTGTAGTCAGTAATTCCTAAATAGCTATAATTAAACTTATGGAAAGTGAAGATGATATTCATCTTAGTAAATATGAGTTTAGTTTATATTCTTAATAAAAAAATATATGAAGTACTGGCTTTTCCTTTTTCTTATTTCCTTTAACAATCGCAATGAAACAAATTTTTTAATCTGTAAGGATGTACGGATTGAAGATGAAATTATTAAAACTGTCTATGATTTTATCGAGCCTAATTATAGGTTGGAAAAGAGTGCAATATTATTAAATATCAATAAAGTAAATGATTGTTATGAAATAAAAACTGCAGGATTAGAAAAAGATGATTTTAGATGGTACTTGATGGATAAAAAAGACAAATTATACGGATACACTGAATATAAAGGAATTCCCGTGGTTGTTTTCGGAAATAGTGCTGATAAATTTTATGAAAAAACAAAAGTGAAGAATTCATTTGATTATCTGACAGCCAATAAATATAAAAAACCGGAGAGAAAAAGCAAGATTCTTGAGGAACCTTTAATTTTTGAACCAATGGGTTGGATTTACTTATATAAAAATGATGTGCTCGAACTTATTACCAATGAAATGGCGTTGGATTTGTTAAATTAATACTTTCACCTCATCGTGTTATTCAGGGAAGATTTTATAATGATTGATAAGTCACTTTAAATTAGGTTTGAAAAATTGAATATCAAAAAAAATATTTTACGAGTTACTGTTTTATTAGTATTTATTTTTTTTGCTGTGAATAACGAAATTTACTTAAGATGTGGAATTGAAAAAAATGAGAGGTAATAATAGTGATACCATGATGCAATTATCTTATATAGAATTGCTAATAAATCAGATCAATGTTAGTGTACTAAAATGAAATGAGGATAAAGAGTAGGAGAGAATTGGAAAATGAATTTCAAAGAGTTTTTGAAAATGTAAATACCAATACACTTAGTAATTTAGAAACATATCGATTACTAATTAATTTGGGAGAATATCTAGAAGGCAAAACACTGGTAGATTTTTAGTGCATACAATAAATATTTAAAAATAAATGATGAAGCCAACGTGGTTTAATTTTATTACTTCTTTTATCATTCTTCTTTTGTTTGCTACATGTAAATCAAAGGAAGAGAATACTTTATTTTTGTTGCAAGGCAATTGGGCTTTTGATTTTACAAGTGCAAGAACTGTCAGGGATATATCAGGATCCAATTATAGAGATAATTGTGGATTTACCTTTAACGGAAATATGTGTGAACTTCCTTGTTCATTTAGAAGCTTTGATACCCTTCAAAATTGTTTTCAACCTGGTTACAAAACAAAATTTAGGATTCTTGGCGATACTTTAAAGATATGGAATGAGCTAACAAATGATTGGAATCCTTATTTGATTGAATTTATTTCGAAAGATTCATTGGTTATAGACTTTCCCGATCAAGATTTAGCAAAGATATCATATGTAAGACCCAAAGAAAATGAGGTGATTTTTAATGAAATTATCATGATCAATATTTTGTCAGATAATTCAGGTAAATCAAGTTGTTCTGATGAAATACTTTATTTGAATAAATCTGGAGTATTTTTTAAATCAACTGTTAAAGAGCTAATGTCTTACCCAAAAATAAGAAATGAAGATTTTTTGCAAATTAGTTCTTCAGAAGTGGATAAATTATTTGAGTCATTTCGTTATTACGATATTAAAGCTTCGAGTGATTTATTTATTCAATCGCGAGGAACAGTAGACCCTTTAAGACGTTGTTTTAGTTTTTACAAAGATGGTGAGATCATTAAAAAAGTATATATCCAAGACGAAAGTGGACCTGATGAATTGCTTTGGGGCTATCACAGAATTGAGCGTTTTGATCCGTTAAATGTCAAAAACAAATCCATAACACATAAAAATGATTTGAATCGTATTAAGGAAGAAATCAAAATAAATTTTTTAGAGGGTGTTAAAAGCTTAAAGTTACCTCGATTTTATGGAAAGACTATTGAAGAATTGGAAAGTTACTTAGATGGGATATAACAGATGTAAATAAATATTTTTTCTCGAAGATCGAGTAGAATTAATCCAGAGTTATCAGTAATAAATATGAAAGTTCGAAGATTAATTACTCAATATCAGAAAAATAGCGATAAATATCTAGGTGAATATCAAATAGAAATAATCTGATAAATCTCAGGAATGCCTCAAAAGTGACAGAAGATCTAATGTCTATCGTCTTTTTTCTTAGGTCTAAACCTAATTAGCCTTCTTCAATTTGGTATAACTCTTCGAATTTGTTTTTGTATTTCTCGAGAATTACTTTTCTTTTCATCTTAAGTGTTGGGGTTAGCTCGCCGTTTTCTATGGTAAATTCATCTGCTAAGATGATTGGTTTTTTGATTTGCTCCCAGTTACCGAAATGTTGATTGGCAATTTGAATTTCTTTACTGATTTTGCGGACTACCTTCGGATCAAGAAGGAATTGATCTTTGGGTATTCCTGTGAGTTCAGGAGCTTCGGATTTACTCCAATCCTGTAAATGAGCATAGTTTGGAACAATAAAGGCAGAGGCAAACTTTTGTCCATCACCAATGACCATCGCCTGTTCAATAAAATTGGATTCGAGTAATTTCTTTTCAATAGGTTGAGGAATAACATATTTACCGCCGGAAATTTTAAACATTTCCTTTTTGCGATCTATGATTTTTAGAAATACATCATCTTCCCAAATACCAATATCACCTGTATGCAGCCAACCATCAATAATGGTTTTATCAGTTTCCTCTTTATTTTTATAATAGCCTTGCATAACATTTGGCCCTTTTACAAGAATTTCACCATTGTCTGCAAGTTTGATTTCTACATATTTTACGGCCAGCCCTACAGTTCCGATTCGTATTCCTTTCAGGTAATGGTTGACGGAAATAAGAGGAGAAGCTTCAGTCATTCCATAGCCCTCATATAATGGGATTCCGGCAGCTAGGAACACACGAGCTAATTTTGCCTGTAAGGAAGCGCTGCCCGAAGCAACCGTCAGTAAGTGTCCACCTAGAGCCTGATACCATTTATCCAGCACTAATTTTTTCGCTAATTTTAGTTTTATATTATAGGAGAATGATCTTTTCTCAGGATTTGGGTCATATTGTTCAGCTATGCTTACTGCCCAGTCGAATATTTTTCGTTTCATTCCTGAGAGTTCAAGTCCTGCCTTCATAATTTTCTCGTAGACTTTTTCAAGAATTCTCGGCACCGCCGTCATAATATGCGGTTTCACTTCACCTATATTTTGACCGATTTTATCCAAAGATTCCGCAATATGAATCGTGAGACCGATATACATATAAGTATATATAACCATTCTTTCATAAGCGTGACAAGGAGGTAAGAAAGTAAGTCCCCTTTGATATGCTTTACAAGGTGTGATTTCTCTAGCGGCTTCGACGTTGGAGATGATATTATGATGGGTCAGCATTACCCCTTTAGGTTTGCCTGTAGTGCCGGATGTGTAGATTAGCGTTGCTAAATCCGTATGTTTAATGTTAGCTCTTAACTCTTCAAGCTTAGTATCCGGAATATGTGAACCCACGGTCTTTAATTCATCCCAATTACGGATTCCATCATATTTTTCGATAGAAAAAATGTATTTCAGGGTATAGATTGATTCGGTAAGTTGTGTTAGTCTATTGTATAGATTTTTGTTGCTGACGATACAAAGTTTTATTTCAGCATCATTAAAAATAAAATGGTAATCTGCATCACTAATATTAGGATAAATCGCAACGACAACAGCACCAATTTGCTGAATAGCAAAATCGACAATATGCCATTCAATACTACTATCAGCTATTAACCCAACTTTATCATTTGGTTTTACACCCAATTCAATAAGACCTTTAGATATAGCATTTACTTTATCTAAAAACTCTAAAGTAGTAACAGGTTTCCATTCTCCCTCTTTTTTATGAGAAAACATGTTGAGGTTTGGAAATAGATCAACTTGCCTTAATGCAAGATCAAAAAGTCTGAGGTTTTGCTCCATAATATACTTAAAGTCCTGTTATTCAAATTAATCTACAGGATTTATTAATCCTTAACATGAATAGCTGTTAAGAAGTTTTGCAAAAGTATAAAAATATGGGAATCTGACTTAAAATATTCTGGAATTATAGGTAGTTTTCTGATAAATTTATATGCGTTATGGGACATTTATTAAGGATATTTTATAAAAAATATTAGGTTTTGTTCGGCAAGTTAAATCCTTTAATTTTGTTTAAACTTAATTATGATGAATACCTACAACAATCCTGTTTTGGAGAGTTTGCCAAAGCATTTGCAACAATATGTGGTTGAACAAAACTATGATCGTTACAGTGCCATAGATCAGGCAATTTGGCGGTATGTTATGCGTCAGAATTATGCTTATTTAAAAGACATCGCGTATTACCCCTATATACCGGGATTAACTAAAGCTGGTTTGACTATAGAGAGAATACCGGATTTGCAGTCAATGAATAATAGCTTGAGTAAGATCGGATGGGGAGCTGTAACCGTTGATGGTTTTATTCCACCAGCTGCTTTTATGGAGTTTCAGGCGCATTGTGTATTAGTCATTGCTGCAGATATCAGGCAGATGGAACATATTATTTATACTCCTGCTCCGGATATTATTCACGAATCATCAGGTCACGCCCCCATCATTGGTGAACCTGAGTATGCAGCATACCTACAGTATTTTGGAGAGGTTGGATCTAAAGCAATGAGCTCAGCAAAAGACTTTGAATTATATGAGGCCATTCGTGCTTTATCCATCATAAAAGAGAAAGAAGATGCCACAGAAGAGGAAGTAGAGAAGGCTACTGAACGCTTCAATGAGGTATCAAATAATATGGGGGAACCTTCTGAAATGGCATTATTAAGCAGGCTACATTGGTGGACAGTGGAATACGGATTGATAGGGACGGTAGAAGAGCATAAAATATATGGTGCAGGCCTGTTATCTTCTATTGGTGAAAGTGCTACCTGTATGCGTCCTGAAGTGAAAAAATTACCTTATACTATTGATGCTTTACAATATGCTTATGATATAACAAAGCCTCAACCGCAGCTTTTTGTAACCCCTGACTTTCCTCATGCCTATCAAGTATTAGAGGAATTTGCAGCGAATATGGCTTTTCGGATTGGAGGTAAACAGGGGATGGTTAAGGCAATTGAAAGCAAAAATGTTTGTACCGCAGAATTGAGTTCCGGGTTGCAAATTTCAGGTGATTTTGTACCTATTCTATCCGAAAATGCTGAATTAATCGCAATCAAAACATCTGGGCCTACTGCATTGGCTTATGAGAATAAAGAATTAAAGGGGCATGATAAAAATTACCACAAAGACGGGTTTAGCTCTCCGGTCGGAGAATTATTAAATTGGAAAAAAGCACTCGAAGAAAGCAAGGAATCGGATTTGGTTGAAAAGGGTATTGAAATAGGGCAATATTGTTCACTTTATTTTAAATCGGGGATTTTAGTCTCTGGGAAACCAAAATCATGGTTATTTAATGAGGACGGATATCTGATAATTTTAAGTTTTGAAGATTGTAAAGTGATTCATGAACCTTCAGGTACAATTTTGTTTGAACCAGCTTGGGGTATTTATGATATGGCTATTGGAACGACTGTGAAGTCAGTTTATTCCGGGGCTGCTGATAAATTTGCTTTTGATCCACAGATAAATATTTCAACCGTAAAAACGGAAAAGTTAAGTTGGACAAAAGAACAGATAGCGCTCCAAGGATTGTATAGAGAAATTCGTGCGACGCGAGAACGTTCTGAATCTGCAAGGAGTTTGAATACGATCTTTGAAGAATTAATGCGTCAGTTTCCAATGGATTGGTTAGCGATGGTTGAACTTTATGAACTGGCGGTTAATCAAAAAGATGTAGATTTTTCGAATTTAATGGAATCTGAATTAATGAAAAAGGTCAAGACTAATCCTGACCTGAGAAAATTGATTTCTGACGGTATTCATTTGGCAAGAACCCAGCCTATTAATTTAGAATTAGCTAAGTAATAGAATTTGCCAGGCCTCTTCGATATTACCCTCGTCCAATAATTTGGCAGCATGTCTTTGTAGTTCATTGTTTAGTTGAACTTGGTCATCTGCCCACATTGCCAAGAGACTAGTTACATGTTCATCATGTTGAATAGACTCAACTCTATTTGGGATTTGCTCAATATTTGCCAGTAATCCGAGTTGGTTTCCGGTAAGAATCGCTGAATTACGTATATGCTCAGGTAATTGATCGACTCCAATTCCCATTGTGCGTAAAGGCTTAGGAACTTCAAAAAGATTATCATTTGTTACTCTACAATACCAGTTGCCTCCCAATCGCGCTACTAAATCTAAAGCTGCTTGATCCATCTGATTGTTCTCATCAAGCAAATGGCCTTGAACGTGCATACATACTATTTCTGCAAGCACAAGGTTTCCTGATCCTCCAGCTTCTTGAATAGTTATGATATCTCGAACCTTACACTCCAGTTGAATAGGTGACTCAGCTACGCGTGGTGGTTTTATGTATTTGGATGCGATAGGAGTAAAGCCAGATTTGTCAAATTCGTTAACTTCTTTTGGATATTCAGTACTAGCTAGAGATTGTTGTTGCACCATATCATAATTAACGATATTAATAACAACTTCAGATACTTCTCGGATGTTCTCCAAAGTATGTTTATCCTTACCATCTCGCATTCTCGTTAATGGAGAAAAGACACATAGAGGAGGTACTTGGGACATGAAGTTGAAATAGCTGAAGGGGCTTAGATTTACATTGCCTTCTTTGTCAATAGTTGAAGCGAAGCAAATCGGTCGTGGTGCAACAGCATATTTTATTAAATTATCAAAAACTGCCCCATGGGTCTTCTGATCAAAAGTCTTTATTTCGTTAAACATTGTGGATATTTTAATCTTTAGAATTAATTTTCATTTTCAATTTCCTGGTAAATTGTATTTTCCAATATACCTAAACCTGTTACCTCCATCTTAATTTGATCGTTTGGTTGTAGCCATTGCTCTTCGGAATTAGGGTCTTTTCTTTTAGCAGTTCCGTTAAGTTCGAGGAAGCATCCGGTGCCGACCGTTCCGGAACCTATTATATCTCCGGGATACAAAGTAACACCATAAGAAGCGCGCTCAATAATTTCTGCGAATGTCCAATCCATATCTTTCAAATTACCTTCTGAAACAAGAATATTATTTACCCAACACTTCATGTTTAGGTCGTATGTTATTCCAATATGTCCTTCTTTGGTTACACTTATCCGATCACTTAATTCGTCAATCGTGACAAGATATGGGCCAAACAAACTGGAGAAATCTTTACCTTTAGCAGGACCGAGATTTAGTTTCATTTCCTCCATTTGAAGTTTTCTTGCACTCAGATCGTTTAATATCATCAATCCGGCAATGTAAGAGTCGGCCTCAGCGGCTTTTATATTTCGACCTTTTTTATTAATGACGATGGCAACTTCTAATTCAAAATCTAATTTTTCAAAATGTTTTGGCATACAGTAGACGGCTCCGGGGCCTTGAATGGCTTGGTGGTTTGAGAAATAAAAAACAGGAAATTCATCGAATTCCGGAATCATCTCTAACCCTCTATTTAACCTTGAAGTTTCTACATGTTGTCTAAAAGCATAAGCATCACGAAAAGAAGTAGGGTTTGGTACCGGAGCTGCGAGTGTTATTTCCGAAAAAGGGAGACCCTCTTCCTGGAAGTTATCATTTTTTTGAAATGCGTCAAGAGCGTGTTGGACTTTTTCCATTCCTTCGTGACCTTGTTTCAGTAACTCCAGCATATTATTGGGAAGAGAATTGGAGAGGAGATGACTGGGATAAACTTGAGTTTCGATAACAAAACCAAGCTGATCCTTTCCATTTTCTAAATATGTTACAATTTTCATAAAGAATTTTTGAAAATTTAGCTTAATTATTTATAAAGGTTACAATCGTATGGCGTTAAGAAATATAATTTCGTAATACCATGTTAATTTTCAGAATATTTCTGTAAATATAAAACTATAAAGTTTATCTTTGAAATAATATATACCGTATTATGAACTTAACCAACATGAAGCAAATGGACCTTCCACAAGGTTTGATGCCCTATATCAAGGCATTAATAGCTGATGTTGTTTTTGCCCAGTACTAATCCCAATTCTTATTAATATCCAGAAATAATATCTAGCCTTTGGCTAAGTAATCCTATTATTATTTTTAATCATTTTATAAACTTTTTTATTATGCCACTTTATCATCAATTAGGGAAAATTCCTCCAAAACGCCATACAGTTTTTAGAAAAGACGATGGTGAGCTGTATTCTGAAGAGTTAGTATCTACACATGGATTTTCAAGTGTTTATTCTTTAGTGTATCATTGTTTTCCTCCGACACTTGTAAAGGAGATTCGGGAACCATATGATGTTAGTCCGAAAATTGCCAGAGAGAAGCATCTCAAACATACCAGCTTGAGAGGTTTTGACGTAAAACCGAAAAGTGATTTTCTTGACAGTAGAACTCCGGTTCTGGTTAATGCTGATCTACATATATCTCTTGCTGCTCCACAGCAGTCTATGGATAATTTTTTTTACAAGAATAGTCAGGCTGACGAAATTCTCTTCATCCATGAAGGATCGGGAACTTTAAGAACAGGTTATGGAGAGCTTGAATTCAGCTATGGAGATTATCTTGTTATTCCAAGAGGTGTTATCTATCAAATAGACTTTGCGACAGAAAAAAATAGGTTATTCATTGTTGAATCCTTTGAACCTATCCGAACTCCAAAAAGGTATAGGAATGAATTTGGACAGTTAATGGAACACGCTCCATTTTGTGAACGAGATATACGACGTCCGCAAAATTTGAAAACTTTTGATGTTAAAGGTGATTTTGAAGTAAAGATTAAAAAACAAGGCTTGATTTACCCTTATATATACGGCACACATCCATTTGATTTTATTGGTTGGGACGGTTATCATTATCCATGGGCATTTTCTATTCATGATTTTATGCCGATAACAGGTATGTTGCATCAACCACCACCTGTACATCAAACATTTGAAACCAATTCTTTTGTGTTATGCAGTTTCTGTCCGAGAATGTATGACTATCATCCATCTTCTATTCCTGCACCATACAATCATAGTAATGTTGATTCCGATGAGGTGCTATATTATGTTGATGGTGATTTCATGAGTCGTAAGTCTGTAGAGCGAGGACAAATTACACTGCATCCGGGAGGAATTCCACATGGTCCTCATCCCGGAACAGTTGAAAAGAGTATAGGGCAAACAAGGACGGAAGAGTTAGCTGTAATGATAGATCCGTTTAGACCCTTAATGTTGACCGAGGAGGCATTACAGATTGAAGATCAAGACTACTATAAATCATGGATTAGTTAAACTATTAATAAAATAAGTTATGACACAAACATTTGCTGAAAAAATATCAAAGGCACAGGATTTTTTACCGATAAACGGAACCGACTATATAGAATTCTATGTAGGTAATGCAAAGCAGGCGGCTCATTTTTACAAGACCGCTTTTGGATTTCAATCGGAAGCTTACGCCGGTCCTGAAACAGGAGTTAGGGATAGAGCTTCTTATGTACTAAAACAAAATAAAATCAGAATCATACTAACAACCGGCTTAAAATCCGATAGTCCGATTTCGGAACATGTCAAAAAGCATGGTGATGGTGTAAAGATATTAGCCCTATGGGTTGAAGATGCAGAAAAATCATTAAATGAAACTGTTAAAAGGGGTGCTAAAGTTTATCAGGAGTTAGAGGTAAAGCAGGATGAATTTGGTGAGGTGCGAACTGCGGGAATTTATACCTATGGAGAAACGGTTCATATGTTTGTTGAGCGTAAGAATTATTCAGGACCATTTATGCCCGGATTTACCTCCTGGGAGAGTGATTACCAACCGGAAGAAACAGGGTTATTATACGTTGATCATTGCGTTGGAAATGTTGGATGGGATAGAATGAATGATACAGTTGAATGGTACCAGAATGTAATGGGTTTTGTAAATATTCTATCATTTGATGATAAACAGATTAATACTGAATATTCAGCTTTGATGAGTAAAGTAATGAGTAATGGAAATGGCTATGTCAAGTTTCCGATAAATGAACCTGCCGAAGGAAAGAAAAAATCTCAGATTGAAGAATATTTGGAATTTTATGAAGGAGAAGGAGTTCAGCATGCAGCATTGGCTACAAATGATATTTTAAATACCGTAAAGTTATTAAAATCCAGAGGTGTTGAATTTTTGGGTGCTCCACCGGAAGCTTATTATGATATGCTAACTGATCGGGTAGGAGAGATCGACGAAGAGATTAAAGCTATTCAGGAATTAGGAATTCTTGTGGATCGAGATGAAGAGGGATATCTGTTACAGATTTTCACAAAACCAGTTGAAGACAGACCTACCTTATTTTTCGAGATTATCCAAAGGAAAGGTGCACAGAGCTTTGGTGCTGGTAATTTCAAAGCATTATTTGAAGCTATTGAAAGGGAACAAGAAAAACGAGGAAATTTATAAAAACAAAATGAATCTATTGATTATGAAAGAATTATTGCAGGCTTTTGAGAAAAAGCAGCCGGAGATTGTTTTTGAATGGAAGGATACGGATACCGAAGCAGAGGGTTGGGTGGTTATCAATTCATTGCGGGGAGGTGCAGCCGGAGGGGGAACCCGAATGCGTTTGGGTCTGGATCGTAATGAAGTAGAATCCTTAGCAAAAACGATGGAAGTAAAATTTACTGTTTCGGGACCTGCAATAGGAGGGGCAAAATCAGGGATTAATTTTGATCCGAAAGATCCCCGAAAGCATGCCGTATTGGAGCGATGGTTTAAAGTGGTTACACCTCTGCTTAAGAATTATTATGGTACAGGAGGGGATTTAAATGTTGATGAAATAAATGATGTTATTCCATTGACAGAGCAATTTGGTTTGTGGCATCCTCAGGAAGGTGTTTTAAATGGTCATTTTGACATCAGAGAAAATGGCAGAATACACCAAATTGGCCAATTGCGATATGGTGTTTCTAAAGTTTTAGAAGATGCTCATTTTAGTCCGGATTTGAAAAGGAAATTTAAGGTGGCGGATATGATTACCGGATTTGGTGTTGCGGAATCTATTAAGCATTTTTATGACCTTTTTGAGGGTACAAATTCTGGTAAAAGGGCGATTATTCAGGGTTGGGGGAATGTAGCTGCCTCTGCAGCATTTTATCTAACAAAACAAGGGGTGAAAATCGTCGGTATTATTGATCGGGAAGGTGGATTGATAAAAGAGGAAGGATTTTCTGATGTTGAAATCGCTGAGTTATTCCTAAATAGATCGGGGAATTTTTTAAATGCTGATAATTTAATTCCATTTGAGGAAATGAATCAACGAGTTTGGTCTTTAGGAGCAGAGATTTTTGTACCGGCAGCAGCTTCAAGATTAGTATCTAAAGATCAAGTTGAACAGATGTTGGCACATAGTCTGGAAGTAATCGCTTCGGGGGCAAATGTTCCTTTTGCTGATATTGAGATATTCTATGGACCGGTGATGGAATATGCTGATCAGCATGTTGCGGTGATTCCTGATTTTATTGCCAATTGTGGCATGGCCAGAGTATTTGCAAACCTGATGCAACCTAATATTGAAATAAGTGATGAATCTATCTTTACGGATGTTTCCGAAGTAATCAGGAAAGCTTTAAAACAAATTCATGATTATAAACCGCAGACTAAAACAAACATTTCTTCAAGAGCATATGAATTAGCTTTGAGACAGCTTGTTTAAATTTGTTAAAATAATCAGCCCCATAGTTGTCTTATGTAAATAAAGTATGGGTCTGATTATTTATTCTTCTCTTCTGGTTCTGATGTATTCTTCTATTATGGGTAAATCAGCATTTGCCCAATCGAAACGAAAAAGTTCTGTTCTATCTACCCATAAAACTTGCTCATGCTCATTAGCTTTAAGCTTTCCGTTTTTAATTGTACAGATATACGGATATAAGGTTAATGAGAAATCAGGATAATGATATTCAACCTTCGTAAGCTTTTGTTGTATCTCAACATTTAAATTGATTTCTTCTTTAACTTCTCTCCTTAAACATTCTTCGAGAGTTTCTCCATCTTCTAATTTTCCCCCTGGAAATTCCCATTTTAAAGGAAGTTTCATATCTGCAGATCTTTGGCAAATCAATATTTGCTGATCTTTCTCAATTAGGGCACAGGCTACATGTATCATCAAAGTAAATATACTGATTTGGGATAATATGACTATACAAAAGAAGAATAAAGTGTGGTATTTGTAGGCCACACTTTATTCTTATTATACTTGATTACAAATTTTTAGTGATTTACTATTAAGGGAGATTTTCAAAGTCAATGCTAGGAGCGGCAGTCGTGTTATTAAAATTGAATTTAGTGTCTGGATTAACGATTTCGTTAAAGAAGCCACCATTTTTCAGGAAGTAACCTGTTTGGTTTGATCCTCCAATGGCATCGATTCTTTGCTTCGCATGATAAGTATTATCCACGGTGAAATTGGCCTCTGAAATTTTCTCCCATTTCCCGGAAGTAGTAACTACCCACTGATTTTTATAATTGGCAGTTCTTGACAATGCACCGTTTGAAGGATTAAAATTTTCGAGGAAACTATGAAACCCTGTTAAATACTTGTTAGTTTTAGGTCTCTTAAAGCTTGCTATTAATTTCCAGCTTCCTTCTTCAGGAGCAAAGAACCAGGCTGTAAAATCAGTCTTACTATTTCCGTCCGGTTGACCTTTCAATAGGAACTTATAAGTATTTCCTGCCTTCCAGTTATATTTAAGATAACTTTGTCCACCAGAACCTTCATTTCCAAATTCACCAGTATATACTTCAGGACCTTTTTTATTCAGAATAATTTTTTCATCCTCAGGAATTGAATTCGGGTCATCAGTTGAATAAGGGCTCCAAACAGAAAATAGAACTCTTCTTTCAGATTCACTGTTCACTTGAAAACCAAAATATCCTTCACTGAACCCATTTGCCATAAAATAAGATCCAATAGGATCAGAGCCTTCCGGAACCTGAACTTCAGAATAATAATAACTTACCTTTTCGGTTGTTGGAATAGTATATCCTAAATGACAAGAAGGCCCTCTTCTAGCCCAATAGTAATATTCCGGATCATTGCTATAAAGCACACCTTCATTTATGGCATTTCCAGTAACAGAATAACTTTCTACGTCCGCAAAGTATCCTCCGGATTTATTTACTCCTTGTAAATCTATTTTTATGTAGCCGGCCTGAACAGTAAAGTCTCCAATAGGGTAGGATTTAACATCAGCACCAGAAAGTTCTATTGTTTTGCTTTCCCCGTTCACCGTAATTTTTACCTGACTTGTATTACCCGCAGGAAGAACTTTTGCTTTAAGTCCCAGGTTTAGCTTTCCATCTTTATTAACTCGAATATAAGTGCTGGTAACCGTTTTGTCACTGTTCCAGTTTCCTAAACCATTATTTGTAATTATTTCAGAAAATGATCCGCTCTCTGATGAGAGGAAAGCATTCCCAGCTAAAGGAAGTGTATAGATTGTATCTAAGGATTCTTCTTCTTTCGGAGCTTCAGTTTGCATTTCTTTAGAGCAGGATGTAAAACCGATAAATCCAAGTAATATTGAAATTAAAAGTGGTTTTAAAATGTTAACTATCATAAGGTCTTATTTTTTGATTATTTCAATTTAGCTATGATAATTATCTTTTTAAAAGATTTTGTAAAAGCAAACGTTTGATCAAAATTTTAATTTACCATTACTTACAATGCTATAGCAAGGAATGTCCCTTCTGATTTAGCATTTTTTTGGGACTTTTGAACGTAATTAAACGAAGAAAAAATATCGATATTTTAAAGTCAGATTTTTAGGTAATCTTTAAGTTTAGGAAAAATCAATTTAAACCAAAAGGTAAATTTCTCAGGATTCTGTTCTATCTTCTTTTCCAATTCTTGAATATCAACATGATCTACAGCCTTAATTTCTTCAGGATTAGGGTTTAGAATGTTTGTGCTGTATTTTCCCAGAAAAATATGGTCAAATTCATTCTCCCACAAGTTATTCTCTAATTGTTCTTCATAGCTGATTTGAAATAACTCATCGATATCAACATGAATACCAAGTTCTTCATAAGTTCTTCTTATTGCTGCCTCTTTTGTTGTCTCGTGAGGGCGAGGGTGTCCACAGCAGGCATTCGTCCATAGTCCGGGACTATGGTATTTAGAATCTGCTCGTTGTTGGAGGATTAACTTATTGTTATCGTCAAGCAGAAAAACAGAAAAGGCACGATGTTTCTTATTTAAATGATGAGCTAAATGTTTCTCCATTTCGCCGAGAACTTTATCTTCCTGGTCAACCAAAATCACAAATTCGTCTTGCTTCATAATATAGAAAAAAGGGTGTTTATCTAAAATAAGCAAATAAAGCTACTTAACCTAAATTCGGTTAATCCAGATCAGAAATAAACTGGTCAATTTCTGATTCCTTAGTTGCCCAAGAGGTAACCAATCTAACTATTGCTTGGTTATATTCCAATTGCTCCCAGATATAAAATTCATATTTTTTTAATAATTCTTCTGTTTTTTCTATAGGCAGTATAGGAAAAATCTGATTACTCACAGGATTTATAGCAAACTTGTATCCTCTTTCTTTAAGCGCATAAGCTAATTTAGTTGCCATTATATTAGCATGCTTTCCTAGTTCAAAGAAAAGTTGATCTTCAAACAAAGCGTAAAACTGAGCTCCTAGTAATCGACCTTTGGCCATCAAAGCTCCTTTTTGTTTGAGATAGTAGCTAAAGCCATCAGCTAATTTCGGGTTATTAAAAACAATAGCTTCTCCTAATAATCCACCATTTTTTGTAGCTCCGATATAGAATACATCTGTTAATCTGGCAAGGTCTGATAATGATACATCATTGTGTGTCGATGTTAAAGCCATAGCTAATCGAGCGCCATCAATAAATAGTTTAAGATTTTTCGTCCTGCAAAAATTAGAAATTTCGGTTAATTCGGTTTTACTATAAATACTTCCTAGTTCTGTACTTTGAGATAAGTAAACCATTGCCGGTTTAACCATGTGATTATCCGTGTGAATTTTCAGGATGGATTCAATACCTTTTACAGTAATTTTACCTTCATCATTACGGATAACATTTATTTTATGCCCGGTATTTTCAATTGCTCCTGTTTCATGGACTTCGATATGTCCGGTGTCCGCGGCAATAACGGATTCATAAGGTTTTAAGAGGTGGCCGATGACAAGAAGATTCGCCTGCGTACCGCCCGCAACAAAGTGTACCTCTGCCTCAGTATTCTCTATGTGGCATTTTATAAATTTCTTAGCATTGGTACTTAGATTATCTTCACCGTATCCGGCTTCTTGTTGAAGGTTGCTTTGTATAAGTAGTTCCAAGATCTTAGGATGCGCTCCTTCACTATAATCGTTCTTAAAGCTAATTTTTGAGATCATGGATAAATATAATTGTTTTTTAGGTATCAGACTACTTATCCTTAAAAAGCATGGAAAATATTAACAACAGAAAAGTAACTATTTTATAGATTTTAATTGTTCCTGAGAACAAAAAAAAGCAGCTCATGAGAACTGCTTTTTTAAATATTTTAATTTTATAGGCTTATTTTCCAAACATACCTGCTAAGCTATCCAAAATATTTCCTTTAGCATTTTTGTCGTTATCCTGATTAAAGAATTCGCCCACTAGATCTCCTAATCCTCCGGTTACATTTGGCTGTGAATTGCTTGTATTTTGTGAAGTAGCTGACCCACCTAAAACGCTGCCTATAATATCACCTAAACCTCCTCCGGTCGATCCGCTGCTTGCGGTATTTCCACCACCTAAAATACTACCAAGAAGGTCACCGATGCCCCCACCTGAACCCTCATTACTTTGAGATTGTTTTTGTTTTCCTAAAAATCCCATAACTAAAGGGGCTAATAATGCTAATATTCCGCCGATTTTATCCATGCTGATTCCGGATTTTTCGGATAGGCTTTCCTTTACATTGTCGGTGTTTTTACCGAAAATATGATTAACAATTTTATTTTCATCTTCCGAAGGACCATTACTAAAAAGACTTCCAAGATTGTCAAAGATACTTCCATTGTGTTTGGATGTTAATGCTTGTTGTATACCTTCAGCTTTCTCAGGTGTTTTTTGAGCATTATAATTCAACGCTGACATCATCAAAGGGATAGCTGCTGAAATCACCCATTGAGCTTGATTTTTGTCTACACCTAATTTTTGTGATATACCTTCAGCTGCCTGAGATCCGATGCTGCCTGAAATTAAGTCGCTAATATTCATTGTATTAATTGTTTTAGTTTATAAATGTTATTTTTATGAATCAAAAACATTGCCAATTAAGAGTTTATGAAAATATCACATTATAACATTCTGTTTTTTACAGTTTTATTGTTTTTCGGATGTAAAAACCAATCTAAACAAGAGGAAAAACCTGCTATTGAAGAAGTTAAATTGACATCAGATTTGGCAAAAAAAATTTTTTCTATGCCCACACATTGTCTGGAGATAGAATATCCTAATAAATTAGGTCAAGTTTTAGGTGCAGATTCGGATTTAAAATCCCCAAAGGAACTTCGCCCGGTTTTTTACGGATGTTTTGATTGGCACTCTTCGGTTCATGGATATTGGTCTATTATAAAGCTCCTCAAAGAATTCCCTGAATTGGATGCAAATGGTGAAGTACGAAATCTTTTAAATAAGCATATTACTGAGGAAAATGTAGCGGTTGAAATTTCTTTTTTTAAGGATAAAAATAATCTAGGTTTTGAGCGGACTTATGGTTGGGCATGGTTATTTAAGTTACAAGAGGAATTATATACTTGGAAAGATGCAGATGCTCAACGCTGGTATGCTAACTTGCAACCGTTAGTTGATCTATTAGTAAATAGATATATGGAGTACCTGCCGAAATTAGTGTACCCGATTCGCGCGGGTCAACATGATAATTCAGCCTTTAGTCTATCCTTGTCCTTAGACTATGCGACCACTATTGAAGATCAGAATTTTATAAAAACAATTAAAGAGAATTCTTTAAGACTTTATCAATCCGATAAAAATTGTGATTTGGCTTTCGAGCCAAGTGGTTATGATTTTCTTTCTCCTTGTTTAGAGGAAGCTTATTTAATGAGTAAAGTAATGGATAAAGAGCCATATTTAAGCTGGTTGGAGAGTTTTATGCCTGCTTTATTTGATACTTCCTTCACTCTGGAGCCGGCGATAGTTAAGGATAGGAGTGATGGTAAACTGGTTCACCTTGATGGATTGAATTATAGTAGGGCTGCTTGTTTTCAACGAATATCCAAAATGGATTTTTCTCTGTCACATCTAAGAAGAATTGGGATGGAGCATTTACATTATTCCATTGAAAATCTAGGAGCTGAGGATGATTATATGGGAAGTCATTGGTTGGGGACATTTGCTTTATATGCTCTGGAACAATAGGAGTATATTTCGTCTATAATTTATAAGTCCTGATAATTTTGGAGATAAAAAAGACGAACATATTTAGTTCGTCTTAAATTCTTATTAAAGGTCTCATCCCTAACATAAGGGGATTAGCTTATTATTATCCAGTTTTACGGGGACTCGTTGAATTTGTGTAAAACCATCTTCTGTACTGATGATAGCTGAGAGGTCAATTCCCCGATTGGAAAGGGTGCTTAAAAGCGCAGTTCGAAAAGCAGTTTTGTTTGTTCCCCAATTTGATCTGACTAGATCGTTGTTTAAAATTACTAATTCTGTGGTGCTATAGTGGTGAAATTGTTCCACTAAGTGTTGATGTAAAGGTTTTGTGTTCGACATACAATTAATGTTTAAAGGGTTTAACCATAATTGCATTCAGAGTTGGACTTTAAAGACCTTGCAATATTCGTTTATTTTGGCTTGTTGCCCGTATCGATTTACCACCGCGGTGCTATCACTCGGTTGGTATTGCTTGTGCAATTCTGAATACTCTACAAAATTAGTAGATTATTTTTAAATAGCAAGATTTTAGAAAAATAAAAAATCCTTCAGTTTTATTCTGAAGGATTTTCACTTGATTTTTTTACAATTCTTTTCTTAATCTGGCCACGGGAATATTCATTGCTTCCCTATATTTAGCGACCGTTCTACGTGCAATGGAATATCCTTTTTCTTTCAGAATATCAGTTAGTTTTTCATCTGCCAGCGGTTTTTTCTTGTCTTCGTTCGCAATACATTCTTCTAATATCTTCTTAACTTCTTTATTAGAAACTTCTTCTCCTGATTCCGTCTGTATAGCTTCGGAGAAGAAAGATTTTAACAAAAAGGTTCCGAATTCGGTCTGTACATATTTTGAGTTGGCGACTCTTGAAACAGTTGAAATATCCATTTCAATTTTATCTGCTATATCTTTAAGAATCATTGGCTTAAGCATTCTGTCATCACCAGTTAGAAAATAATCATACTGATATTCCATGATTGCATTCATGGTTTTTAGAAGGGTTTGTTGTCGTTGTTTTATAGCATCAATAAACCATTTCGCGGAATCAAGTTTTTGTTTCACAAACTGTACTGCCTCACGCATTTTTTTATCGTTCTTTTCTGCTTTTTCATAATGCTCAAACATTTCTTGATAAGATCTAGAAACACGAAGTTCAGGTGCATTTCTTCCATTTAAGGTAAGATGGAGAACAGAATCGTTATTAGTGATATGAAAATCAGGTATAATCTGAAGTTGTTTTCCTGCAACGGCACCTGAATCGCCCGGTTTAGGATTTAATTTCAGAATTTCATTCACAATTTCTTTTAACTCATCCGAGCTGACGCCTAATTGTTTCTCGATTTTGTCATAATGTTTTTTGGTGAATTCATCCAAATAGTTTTCAATAACAACCATTGCTTGCTGAATAATGGGATTGTTATTATCCTTTTTTCTGAGTTGAATTGCTAAACACTCTTGTAGACTTCTTGCACCAATCCCTGCGGGATCAAAAGATTGGACAATCTTAAGCATTTCTTCTACTTCTTCTTCTTTCACAATAATATTTTGAGAGAAAGCAAGATCATCAATAAGTGAGGGTATAGGTCTGCGGAGATATCCATCATCATCTAAAGAACCAATTATTTGCTGGCCTAAGATATAATCCTTGTCAGAGAGAGCAAGGAGATCGAGCTGATTTTGAAGATTTTCGAAAAAGGAATCTTGTACGGCAATAGGAATTTCTTTTTTCCCTTCGTCATCATCCTGTTCATATCCACCTCCATAATCTTTATAATCGTCTTCCTGAATATATTCATCTACACTAAATTCTTCTTCATAGCTATTTTCTTCCATGTTGAAGTCGTCATCTGGATCTTTATCGGGATACTCTTCAACGGGGTCATTCATATTGGTCAAACTACCATCTTCTAAAGCAGGATTTTCTTCAAGTTCTTCTTTAATACGTGCATCCAAAGAAACGGTAGGTACCTGAAGCAATTTTATGAATTGAATTTGTTGTGGCGAGAGTTTCTGTAATAATTTCTGTTGTAATGTCTGTTTTAACATATCCCCAATAAGTAAGTCAAGTAAAAATAGCGAATTATATTTAATTAGGTAGGAGGTAAAGAGACAAAAGAAAGTTTGGGTACAGTTTTTGCTAATATAAAGTGCGGTAACACAGCTCAATTAAAAACTAATATTCCTATTTGTTAAAATTCGTTAATTTTTATTAGAAGGTTCATTTTTGGATGAGATAATGTGATTTTTTTACAAAGTTTTGTTCATATTTACTTTATGTTTAAACGAGTTCGGAACAAATTTCTGCGTATCGCACTGATTGTTATTTACTTCATTATTTTATTCACTTGTGCAGTACAAATTAACTTTATGGGGCTATTCGGTACATCCCCCACAAAGCAGGAAATTTTATTACCTGAATTGAATGTTTCTTCAGAATTATTTTCAGCCGATTCGGTTTTAATCGGCAGATATTACAAACAGGACAGAGACCCGGTTCCTTATGATAGTATTTCACCTGATATTATAAATGCGCTAATAGCGACTGAAGATGTTCGGTTTTTCAAACATCACGGTGTTGATTTTATTGGTGTATTTGGGGGTGTGTTTTCTACTCTTGGTGGTTCAGACCGTGGGGCCAGTACAATTACTCAACAATTAGCCAAAAATTTATATAGGACACGATATAAAGATTCTCAAGGTTTTTTGGGAAAGATTCCGGGCGTAGGTTTACTAGTAACTAAGTATAAAGAATGGATGACCGCCTTTAAATTAGAGAGTAAATATAGTAAGGAAGAAATCCTGACGATGTATCTTAATACCGTTTCTTTTAGCAATAATGCGTATGGAATAAAATCTGCTTCGATAAGATATTTTGATAAGCTTCCTGGAGAAATTTCAGTGAATGAGGCTGCCGTTTTAGTGGGAATGTTAAAAGGGACAACTTATTATAACCCCATTCGTAATCCGAAGAATGCCCTTCAACGGAGAAATGTTGTTCTTGCCCAAATGGAGAAAGAAGGCTACCTTAAAAATGAGGAACTAATTAAACTCTCTAAAGATTCATTGAACTTAAATTTAAATAATCAGGAATTGCGAAGTTCCAATGATTCCTATTTACGTACGGCAGTAGAAAAATGGTTAGAGAATTGGGCGAATGAAAATGAAGTAGATATTTACACCAGTGGTTTAAAAATATATACAACAATAGATTCCAGAATGCAAAAGATTGCAGAAGAGGTTGTTTCTACCAAGATGACTGAACTTCAGCAACGTTTAGAAAACGTTTGGGGAAATGAACTTCCTTGGCGTGATAAAGCAGGCAATATTATTCCTAATTTTTTAGAAGATCATGCCAAGAAACTTCCTGTTTATACTGCATTAATGGAAAAGTATAAGGATGAATCGAAGGTTTTAGAGGAGCTAAACAAAAAGAAGGAAATGGAGGTTTTTACATGGAAAGGCATGGAAAAGGTCAATTACTCTACGATGGATTCTTTAAAACATTATATTATGATGTTAAATACAGGTATGATGGCTATGGATCCATATAATGGTGAGATAAAAGTTTGGGTAGGAGGAATAGACCACAACTACTATAAATTTGATCATGTTAACCAGGCTAAACGTCAAGCAGGATCGACCTTTAAGCCATTTGCTTATGCGGCCGCGTTAGAATCAGGAATGGCTCCATGTGATAAGTATACAGATAAGCCAGTTAAGATTGAGTTTATTAACAATAAGGGTGAGCACGAAGTTTGGGAGCCAAAAAATGCTGATTGGTCATTTTCTCATAGTGAGTTGTCGCTAAGACATGCTATGGCACGTTCTTTAAATACAGTAACAGCACAAATTACACAGGATATAGGTTGGGATAAAGTTGTGGAAATGGCTCATCTATGTGGAATTGATAGTAAGTTAGAGTCTGTTCCTTCAGTTGGTTTGGGATCTAATGATGTATCCGTATTTGAAATGGTGAGAGGGTATAGTACATTTATGAATAATGGAAAGCGTACAGAACCGGTTTTAGTTTCAAGAATTGAAGATAAAAACGGAAATGTCCTTGCAGAATTTAAAACGACCACCAAACAAGCTATTAGCCCAGAAAATGCATGGTTGATGGGATATATGTTGAGAGGAACCATTGAGGAATCAGGGGGGACATCTCAAGCTTTATGGGAATGGGACCTGTTCAAAAATGAGAATCAGATAGGAGGAAAGACAGGAACTTCATCTGATTATGTTGATGGATGGTATATGGGTATTACGAAGGATTTGGTAGCCGGAGTTTGGGTAGGATGTGATGAACAAAGCATTCACTTCAAGAGTTCAGCTACGGGGGAGGGATCAAAAACAGCTCTACCAATTTATGCTATGTTTATGGAGGAGTTATATAAGCATCCGGAACTTGGAGTAACTTTTGGAAAATTCCCTGATCCTACTGTTGAAATAACAAAGAAATATAACTGTCCTGGTCCACGAATTCAAATTACTCGTGATACTGTTGAGACGGAAGGTTTAAACCCAGATATTGAGCTTCCGAATTTAGTATTACCGGAGGTTTTACATCTAAATGAAGGAACTCAAACAGAGCAGGAAGAATCAAATTAATAGATTTAATTAATTTTATTATTTTTATTGGCTAATAATTAGTTATGAAATTGAAGAACGTAGTGTTTGCAAGGATATTTTGTTTAAATCTGTTTGTGGTCCTTTTCTGGTCCATATTACCAAGTCAGGTTGATGCTCAGTATTTTGGGCAGAACAAGATGAGGTACAAAAAGTTGGATTTCAAAGTATATGATACCCCTCATTTTAATATTTACCATTATTTGGAGAATGATTCAATGATGAATTGGTTTGCCAAGGAGTCAGAGGTATGGTATGAATTGCATCAACAGGTTTTTCAAGATACTTTTTCAAGGAAGAATCCGATTATTCTTTATAACAATCATCCGGAGTTTCAACAGACCACGGCTATTTCCGGGGAAATCGGTGTTGGTACAGGCGGTGTAACAGAGGCATTTAAGCAACGTGTTGTTATGCCTATTATGCAAATTAATCAGCAAACAAGGCATGTATTGGGACACGAATTGGTTCACGCTTTTCAATATCGTGTGTTAATGGAAGGTGGTGACTCTACCCGTTTAGAAAATATTGCCAATCTCCCCCTGTGGATGGTGGAAGGTATGGCTGAATATTTTTCTATCGGAAAGAAAGATGCTTTTACCTCTATGTGGATGCGTGACTCCTATGCTCGGAACGATTTACCAAGTTTGAGGCAAATGACAGAGCAATCTAGTCGTTATTTCCCATATCGTTATGGTCAGGCATTCTGGTCTTATGTAGGGTCTACGTATGGAGACACTGTAATTATGCCTTTATTTATAGAAACTGCGAAGTATGGTTATGAAAATGCTATTCGTAGGGTGTTTGGTTATGATGCGCAAACCATGTCTACCTTGTGGAAAAATAGTATGGAAAATGCCTATAGAAATATAGGAAAAGACACAACCTCCAATCCAATTGGTAAATTATTGTTGTCTAAAAAGAATGCCGGAAGAATGAATGTTTCACCGGCGATTTCACCTGATGGCAAATATGTCGTGTTTCTGTCCGAGATGGATCTGTTTAGTATAGATTTATTTTTAGCGGACGCAGAGAATGGTAATATAATCAGGAAACTTGGAAGTCGACTAACTAATAAAGATATTGATGAATTTAGTTTTATAGAATCTGCAGGTACTTTTTCTCCTGATAGTAAAAAGTTTGCGTTTTCCGTATTTAGTGAAGGGAAGAATAAGCTAATGATTGTTGATGTCGGTACGGGTAAAACCTTGTCAGTTGAAGCAATGGGTGATATTTCAGAATTTACTAATATTACCTGGGCACCCAGCGGAGGATTAGTTGCTTTTTCAGGTTTAAAAAATGGAAGAAGTGATATTTATACTTATGATTTATCCTCAAAACAATTGAACCAATTGACGGATGATAAATATTCTGATTTTCAGCCAAGTTTCTCCAGAGATGGTAAATTTATCGTATTTAGTAGCGATAGGATGTCTTTGGAATCTTCAAGTAGAAGTGTGGATATTCCAATGGGGTTAGCAGTAGTTGATGTAAATACTAAGGAGATTAGAAATATACCAGTATTCCCAGGGGCAAATAATCTGAACCCTCATTTTTCATCTTCGGGGGAAGAGATTTATTTTCTTTCCAACAGTGATGGATTCAGAAACATGTATCGAATAGTTATTGCAACGAGTCAGGTAGAACGGATGACTGATTTCTTTACGGGTATAAGCGGTATCACAGAATATTCACCTGCAATGAGTGTTTCTGCAAATGATGATATCATTTATTCCTACTTTAAGGATAATGCCTTTGCAATTTATAAAGCAAAAAGTACTGATTTTGATACGGTTGCGGTTGATCCAAACTCAATAAATCTAGAAGCAGCAATGTTACCTCCGGTACAAAGTAGAGGGGTAAATGTTGTAAACACCAACTTGAATAATTTCAATGCGTATGGACGGATTTCGGATTCTCAGATTAATGAGATTCCTTATAAACCAAAGTTTAAATTAGATTATCTAGCTAATAGTGGTGTTGGGATGTCCGTGGGATCAAGATACGGTGCCGGAATTGCCTCAGGGATTCAAGGGATGTTTTCCGATATTTTGGGATATAATCAAATTTTTGCCGCGTTGAATATAAATGGTGAAATCTATGATTTCGGAGGGCAAGTAGCTTATATTAATCAAAGGAGCAGATGGAATTGGGGAGGCTCCATATCACATATACCTTATCGGTTCGGATTCTATGATTTTGCAAGAAGGGATTTGGGCAACGGTGTTGAAGATGTTTTAGATCAGTATTTAGTTCGATCATTTCAATCTCAGGCTGATGCATTTGTGGCTTACCCATTCAATAGACACCACAGGGTGGAGTTTGGTGGAGCTGCATCATACAATTCATATAGAGTTGACCGTTATACGCAGAGTTACTATAATTATTATGGCACAAGAGATCGTGTTTCTAATGATGAAGCTGCAAAGGTTTTAGGTGTATCTAATCTTGATCCATTTAATTTGTTTCAGGTAAATGCGGGATTAGTAGGTGATAATGCAGTTTTTGGTATTGCTGCTCCGTTACAAGGGTTTAGATATAGATTAGGAGTAGAACAATACTTCGGCACTTTTGATTTTACAGCTTTAAATATTGATTTACGTAAATATCACCGAATAAAACCAATAACATTAGCCGCCAGAGTATATTCTTATATGCGTGTGGGCTCGGGTGCTGATAATTTATATAATATTTATATAGGATATCCGTACATGATTCGTGGTTTTGAATCTAATTCTTTTGGTCCAAATAGTATGATTGGGTTCAACGATTTATCAGGTTCAAAAATGGTGGTTGGAAATTTTGAAGTTCGCTTGCCATTCACAGGACCAGAAAAGTTAGCGGTAATTCCTTCGGGATTATTATTCTCGGATTTAAATTTCTTTATAGATGGGGGATTAGCCTGGAAAAATTCAACTACGGTGAAGTGGAAAAAAACAGATGCTGACTTAATTACAAATCTTCAGAATGGCGTTCCTTATTACGATCCAAATGTTACTATGCCTGTATTTAGTGCGGGAGTATCCTTAAGGGTTAATTTTTTTGGAGCGATGATATTAGAACCTTATTATGCTATTCAGCTAAATAATCCGACCAGAGAGAAATTTGGAACATTCGGATTAAACTTTGCGCCAGGTTGGTAGTCTAAGCAGATAAAGCATGATTTAGTGTAGGTTAAGGTTGTTGAGGCCGTTGTTTATTGCTTATGCATAAACAACGGCTTTTTTTGTAGTTCTGTTTTTGGCAACATGAGGGCAGAGGCTTAACCAATTTGGGTTGTTTTTGCGTATTAATCTTTCCTTTACCATTCTTCCCATTTGGTTTAAATCAGTCAGTCTTTTTTGAGCTGCTGCTTTTGTAGGGAAAGTTTCAATATGTACTATTCTATTTAAGATTGCGTATGAGAACAATTTTGACTCCTGATAATTTTGAAGTTCATTGTAGACAAGATTTAAGTTTTGACTGATTCCTGGTTGTAAGAATCTGCGGTTGCTATCTGTGATGATGTATGTGAAGAAATTATTCATTTTATTATTGTTTTAGCTAAATTATTTGGTTATTTGTGCTCGATTTGCTAATTTTATTGGCACAATATTACTAATAAATTTAGTATTTAAAAAACTTATTGAAAATTTTATGTCAAATATTTCATCAAATCTTAAATATCTACGTAAGAAAAAATCTATCACACAGCAGCAATTTGCTGACTTAATGGGTATAAAACGTGCTTCGGTAGGGGCTTATGAAGAAGATAGGGCTGAACCCAAGTATGAGTTACTAAGAAAAATAGCAGACTTCTACGAGTTAAGTATGGATGAATTGGCGAATGATGTGATTGATGATAAGTGGAAACCTAGTCCGAAGAGTAATGCATCTAACCTAAGGGTATTAAGTGTGACTGTTGATTCAAATGATCGTGAGAATATTGAATTAGTTCCGGTAAAAGCAAGTGCGGGTTATTTAAATGGTTATGCTGATCCTGAATATGTAAGTGAATTACCTAAGTTTTCTTTGCCTATGTTTAATCAAGGTACTTATAGGGCATTTGAGATAAAAGGAGATTCTATGCTTCCATTGCCCTCAGGTTCATTAATAATTGCAGAGTATGTTGAGGATTGGCATGATATTAAGCCTGGCCATACCTATGTAGTGGTTTCTTCTAATGAAGGGATTGTTTATAAACGTATAGGTCAGAAGTTTAAAGAAGATAAAGGATTGAGATTGGTTTCCGATAATAAGAGTTACGAGACATATTGGGTTGCTGCTGAAGAACTTTTAGAAGTCTGGAAAGCGAAGGCTTTTGTTAGCACAGAGCTTCCTGAACCAAGTCCTGAGCCGACATTAGAAGCTTTGTCAACTATGATGGCTCAAATGCAGAAAACGATCAACTCTGTAGTTGATAAAAATTAACACAATGCCATTTTGGTTTGTAAATAAGAAAACATATTTGTATCTTTGTACAATCTGAAAGGAAGGGGGCATGGTATGCCCCCTTTTTTAATTCAATTTTTAAATATGCAGGTTGAGAATCGAGTAATCGAGTTAATAGAAGAGAAAATAGCTGATAGGCCGGACTTGTTTATCGTTAGCGTTCGGTTTTTGAAAAACGGTATTTTAGAAATTCTTTTAGATGGTGATAACGGAATCGCAATTGAAGATTGTGCACAAGTTAGTCGTCATGTTGGATATCATTTAGAAGAGGAGAATGCTATTGAGAAGGCATATCGGTTGGAGGTTTCTTCACCGGGTATTGATTCGCCTTTGGTAATGAATAGGCAATATGAAAAGAATATTGGGAGAAATGTTCAAGTAAAATTGCAAGATGGTTCAAAGAAGGAAGGGAATTTACTTAGTGTTACAGAGCAAGCAATCGGCATAGAGGAAAAAGTAAAAGAAAAAGGGAAGAAGGCTGTTTTAATACAGACTGAAATTCCGTTAGATCAAATAAAGGAAACAAAGGTGTTAATTTCATTTAAATAAGAATGAGTACTAATATAAATTTGATAGACTCGTTTCAGGAGTTTAAAGACTTCAAGAACATTGACCGTCCTACGGTTATTACAGTATTGGAGGAGGTGTTCCGTAGTATGATTCGTAAACGTTTTGGAACAGATGAGAATGTTGACGTGATTGTAAATCCGGACAACGGTGACTTAGAAATCTGGCGTACACGTGTTGTGATGGAAGATGGTTTCTCTGAGGATGATGATTTAGAGATTGAATTAGAGGAAGCTCACAAGTACGATGCTGATTTAGAGGTAGGCGATGATTATATTGAGCAAATTACTTTAGAGAGTTTTGGAAGACGTGCGATACTAGCAGCTCGTCAGACCTTAGTTTCTAAAATTCTTGAATTAGAGAAAGACGAAGTGTTCAAGAAATATAAAGATCGTGAGGGAGAGTTAGTAATTGGTGAGGTTTACCAGATTTGGAAAAAAGAGATTTTAGTGTTAGATGAAGATGGTAATGAATTGATTCTACCTAAAAACGAGCAAATTCCAGCTGATTACTTCAAGAAAGGTGATAGTATTCGTGCGGTTGTACATAAGGTTGATATGATGAATAATAATCCTAAGATTATTATCTCTCGTACAGCACCTGAATTTTTGCAAAGATTATTTGAGTTAGAGGTTCCTGAAATTTTTGATGGATTGATTACAATCAAGAAAATTGTTCGTGAACCGGGAGAGCGTGCTAAAGTAGCAGTAGAGTCATACGATGATCGGATTGATCCTGTAGGAGCGTGTGTTGGTATGAAAGGATCACGTATTCATGGTATTGTTCGTGAATTACGTAATGAAAATATTGATGTAATTAACTTTACTACAAATCATTCCTTATATATTACCAGAGCTTTAAGCCCAGCACGTATTACCTCCATAAAGATTGATGAAGATAATAAAACAGCCGCAGTTTATTTGAAACCGGATCAGGTTTCATTGGCTATTGGTCGTGGGGGTCACAATATTAAATTAGCTGGGAAATTAACTGGTTATGAAATTGATGTTTATCGTGAAAGCGGAGAAGAAGAGGAGGATGTAGACATTGAAGAATTTGCAGATGAAATTGATGGATGGATTATTGACGAGTTAAAACGCGTTGGTTTAGATACAGCGAAATCTGTATTGAGTTTATCCGAAGAAGAACTTGTAAGACGTACCGATTTAGAGGAAGATACGATTCGTGAGATTGTACGTATTTTACAAGCAGAATTCGAATAGTCAGAAATTCGGGTTCCGGGGTTTAACAATTTGTAATAAATTGTTAAATCCTTGTAAAAAAACATATTTTTGTAGTACGAAATTATATTAGAAGATAGTAGATGACAGAAGGAAAAAGTATAAACTTGCTAAAAGCTGCGAAGGAGCTCAACATTGGAATAGGCACAGCTGTGGAATATTTGGTTAAGAAAGGGTTTGATGTAGATTCTAAGCCAAATACGAAGTTGAGTCCGGAAATGTATGGGGTTCTTTCGAAGGAATTTCAGGGTGATAAGATTGTTAAAGACGAGGCTAAACAAATAGTTATCGGCAAGATTCGCCGTGAAGAAGGCCCAGCGACTGGCAATGTTAGCTTAGACTCTGAATCTACTGAAGAGAAAGAGAGTCCTGCTGAAGAGATTTTGATTAAAAGTACAGCAGAAACTACACCTGTTGTCGAGGAACCTAAGAAGGAAGATTCGGGATCATCAGCTCTTAAAGTAGTTGGTAAGATTGATCTAGACAGTTTGAAAAGAGGAAATAAACCTGCTCCGAAAGCAGAGCCTAAGCAGGAAGAAAAACCTAAACCTGTTGAGGTAGAAAAGCCAGCAGAGGTAAAAAAAGAAGATCTTTTGGTTGAGAAACCGGTAGAGAAACCTATAGCAGAAGCTAAAAAAGAAGAAGTTAAGGCCGTTGAGGAGAAGAAGCCAGTTGAAGAAAAAGAACAACCAGCTCCAGTTAAACCTGCTCAACCCGTAAAGACGGAAAAACAACCTGAAGAGGTGAAAAAAAATATAGAAGTGGAAAAACCTGCTGCGAAGGTAGAACCTGCGGATGATGTAATTCGTGCTCGTTCAGAAACCTTGAGTGGACCTAAAGTCGTTGGAAAGATTCAGTTGCCTGTATCTAAACCACATAAACCTGTTGCATCATCATCGAATAATGCAGGTGGGAATCAACATGACAATAAACGTAAGCGGAAGCGAACGAATAAGCCAAATACTCCCCACGGAACTGCAGATGCTGGACAAAACCAAGGCAATCAAGGACAGGGACAAAGACAAGGTCAAGGACAGGGACAACATGGTAACAGTAATAGACCAGATGGAAACCGCCCTCCACACCAAGGCGGAAACAGACCTAATACTAATCGTGGAAATCATCCAAACAATGATCGTCATGGAAATAGAGGGCCTGCCAGAGGTAGAAAACCTGATACACCAAAAGAAGAACCTACAGAAAAGGAGATTCAAGATCAAATTAAAGCAACACTAGCTCGTTTAAGCGGTGCCGGTAAATCTGGTAAATTTGCTCAACGTGCGAAATTACGTCGACAAAAACGTGATGATATAGCTTCTTCAGCTGAAGAAGCGGCAATGGAACAAGAAGCATTGTCAAAGGTATTGCGTGTTACTGAATTCGTAACGGCAAATGAATTGGCTAACTTAATGGATGTTCCGGTAACTCAGGTTATTGCAACATGTATGAGTTTAGGAATGTTCGTTTCCATTAACCAACGTTTGGATGCTGAAACATTAGCAATTGTTGCTGATGAGTTTGGATTCCAGATTGAGTTTATTAAGCCTGAAGATGAAGAGATTGCAGAACTGGAAGAAGCGGATAACGAAAGCCGTTTAGTTCCACGCGCTCCAATTGTTACCGTAATGGGGCACGTTGACCACGGTAAAACATCTTTACTAGACTATATTCGTAAGGCTAATGTAACAAAAGGTGAAGCCGGTGGTATTACCCAGCACATTGGAGCCTATGCGGTTCAGTTAGATGGAGGTAAAAAGATTACATTTTTAGATACACCAGGTCACGAAGCCTTTACGGCGATGCGTGCCCGTGGTGCTCAAGTAACAGATATTGTTATTATTGTAATTGCAGCGGATGATGCAGTGATGCCTCAAACAAAAGAAGCGATTAACCATGCAATGGCTGCAGGTGTACCAATCGTGTTTGCATTTACGAAGGTTGATAAACCGGGAGCGAATGCTGATAAAATTCGTGAACAGTTATCAGTAATGAATATCTTGGTCGAAGACTGGGGAGGTAAATACCAGGCACAAGAAATTTCTGCAAAAACTGGTGAGAATGTTGACCTATTGTTAGAAAAAGTATTGTTAGAGGCAGAATTATTAGAACTGCATGCTGATCCTGATAAACGTGCTGTTGGATCGGTAATCGAGGCAGCTTTAGATAAAGGCAGAGGTATTGTAACGACAGTTTTAGTACAAGGTGGTACTCTGAAAATTGGTGATCCAATCCTAGCAGGATCTTATTCTGGTAAGGTGAAAGCCTTGACTAATGAAAGAGGAGAGCGTGTGAAAGAAGCTGGCCCATCTATGCCGGTTCAAATTTTAGGTATGTCTGGTGCACCGACTGCAGGGGATAAACTCTATGTAATAGAGAGTGAGTCTGAAGCGCGTCAAGTAGCAAATAAGAGACTTCAATTACAACGTGAACAAGGTATGCGTGCTACTAAGCATATTACCCTTGATGAAATTGGTAGACGTCTTGCTATTGGTAACTTTAAAGAACTTAACATCATTGTTAAGGGTGATGTGGATGGTTCTATTGAAGCGTTATCAGATTCCTTATTGAAACTTTCTACTGATGAGATTCAGGTTAATATTATTCATAAATCAGTAGGTGCTATTTCAGAATCTGATGTTTTATTAGCTTCAGCATCCGATGCTATCATTATCGGTTTCCAAGTAAGACCTACTCAGAATGCACGTAAATTAGCAGAGAATGAACAAATAGATATTCGTCTTTACTCCATTATTTACGATGCCATTGAAGAAATTAAGTCTGCAATGGAAGGTATGTTGGCGCCTAAATTCGAAGAAAAGATTGTTGCAGAGGTGGAAATTCGTGAGGTATTCAAGATTTCCAAAGTTGGTACAATTGCAGGATGTATGGTCTTGGATGGTAAAATCAACCGTAACAATGATATACGTATAATCAGAGATGGTGTTGTTATCCATACTGGTAAATTAGCTTCCTTGAAGCGTTTTAAAGATGACGTTAAAGAGGTTTCACAAGGCTATGAATGTGGTTTAAATATTGAAAGATTCAACGATATTCAGGAAAAAGATATTGTAGAAGCATTCGAGCAAGTTGAAGTTAAACGTAAGTTGTAACAAAGCTTGAAAATATATCAGAGGCTTAGTAAAATTTACTAAGCCTCTTTTTTATTGATCAGAGATAGACTATTTCTATTTGAAATATAAATAGGAAGGTGGTATCTTTAGCCATGTTTACATTCAGGATTTCGGAGATAATCTCATTACCTAATCATAATATTTCTATTCGTTTCGAGGATTTAACAGGAACATACCCCAAATATAAATCAGGCCAATTCTTAACTTTGTGTTTCGAATTTGGTGAACGTGAAGTAAGAAGATCCTATTCATTTTCAAGCTCTCCTTATTTGGATGAACCTTATGAAATAACAGTAAAACGTGTGGATAACGGAGAGATCTCTCGGTTATTGCATCATAAAACACGTGTGGGAGATGAAATTCAAGTAATGGAGCCTCAGGGACTATTTACTTATGAACCATCTAATTTAAATAATCATACAGTTTTTTTATTTGCTGCCGGAGTTGGAATTACACCATTACTATCAATTTTAAAAACAGCCTTAGTCGCTGAAGATAATAGCAAGGTTGTATTGGTATACAGCAATAGCACGAAAGAACGGACCATATTTTATGAAGAGCTATTAGCATGGAAAGAGCAATATCCTGATCGTTTACATATTGAGTTTATTTGGTCTAATACGAAGAATTTGCTTCGAGCTAGATTAAATAGAGAGTATATTATTGAATTGGTTAACTCTCAGCTAAATGGTTCTGAAAATGCCATGTTCTATATGTGTGGTCCGCTGTTTTATATGGATTTGTGCAGATTTACGCTATTGGGGATGGGATTTCCGGATGCAAATATAAAAAAGGAAACTTTTCATTTTCCGGAGGAAGAAGAGGATGATGATGAGAAAGAGGAAGAAGTAGTTGATACGACAAGTTATGAGGTATTTGTCAAGTTTCAAGGAACCGAATATCCATTAACGATTCCTTATAACAAAACAATTTTGGACGTTGGATTGGAGCATAAAATAAAACTACCTTATTCCTGTAAATCAGGGATGTGTAGTACCTGTATCTCTCAAGTTACCAGAGGTGCTGTTAGAATGGATTATAATGAAGTACTTACTGATCGAGAAGTTGATAACGGCAGATGTCTGATTTGCACATCTCATCCATTAGTGGATGGAACAGCGATCGAGATTTTATAATATTTACTTTAAAGTTTTAATAAATAAGCACCATTCTTTTTAGAAAATGGTGCTTAAATTTTCAATAATTCTTCTAATTATTTTAAAATATGTTTAACGCCTTCAAAGGTCATTTTTACAGGTTTTATAAATCCTTGATCATCAAAGTGCATTTCATCTATGCAGGTCTCTCTTTCATTTGCTGCACTTTTATCTAATGGTCTTCTGTGGTATACTATATAATATTTTTCTTCATTGGGTATTTTAATCACAGAATGATGTCCAGCACTAGTTGCAACTTTTGGGTCTTGCTCTAGAATAGTTCCAATACGTTCAAACGGACCGAAAGGCGAATCTGAAATAGCATAAGCAACTTTGTAATTCGGGCCACCCCATCCACCTTCTGACCACATAAAGTAGTATTTATTATTTTTAATGAACATAAAAGGACCTTCAACATAATTTTCCGGAGTTACTTCTTTGTAGATTGAGCCATCATCAAAAGGCACTAAACTTTTAAAATCATCACTTAGTTTAACTACATTGCAATGTCCCCACCCGCCATAAAACATATAGTGTTGGCCATCTTTATCTTTGAAAACAAATTGGTCTATGGGTTGAGCCCCATTTACAATATCATTGATCAACGGTTTACCAAGTAAATCTTTGTATGGACCTTCCGGTTTGTCAGCAACAGATACACCAATCCCTCCAATCTCACCCTCATGAACATCATTTGCACTGAAAAAAAAGTAATATTTACCGTTATTTTGAATTACACTGGGGGCCCACATAGCTTTATTAGCCCATTTTACTTCTTTATTATCAATAATTTTTTCATGTTTTGTCCAATTCACCAAATCTTTTGAGGAAAATGCATTGAAGAAAATTTGCTCTTCATAAGGAGCAGAATACGTTGGAAAAATCCAATATTCATTATTGTATATAATTCCCTCAGGATCGGCATACCAACCCTTGATCACAGGGTTTTGTTGTGCAAAACTGTTTGCGCTAAATAATAAGCTGGTTGCAGCGGCAGCAAATAAAATGTTTTTCTTCATTCTTTTAAGGTTTAGAATTTTTGAAAATACTGAAAATATAAGGGATTGACAAAAAGTATTGCTTTCAATGGTATCAATAGTAAAAGGTATAGCAATGCTACACCTTTTATTTAACAAACTATAAAACTAAAATTATATGAGATTATTTCTTTTCAGGGTATGTTACTGTAACATTACTGATTTTCCAGCCATCTTTACTATTACAAAGTGTTATGTAGTCGAACCTGGTAAAATTTTCAAAAGAGGTCCTAATTCTTACAATACTACAGTCATCATTTTTTTCAACAAAAGCGTAATCAGTTTTAGCATCTAATTTGATTCCTTTTGTACTTTTCCAATAATTAATAAGATCTTTTCGTCCAATTAATTCATTCTTTCCATTATTTGGAGTTGAATATTTAAAATTCTGGGTAAAAAGATCATTAAGGAACTCTGTTTTACCATTGTTGGCAGCATCAATATAGTGGTCTATAATAGATTCTACTTTGAAGAATCTAACTGGTTCAGGTTTTGTGTCAGCAAATACAAATGAACTTACAAAAGTAAATACTGCTGTTGCGATTAAAGTGATTAGCGTTTTCATGACTTAAATTTTTATGTGATCGATTGTGTAATTGTTTGATTCAAAGGTATATCGATATCACATGCAAGAGAAGTCTGAATAGGTAGATCCTTTTTAAAACTCGGTGAGTATTGAAAATTAATCGGTAAAAAAAGAAAAAAAAATAATAATCTCGGTGAAATTGCAGGTGTGTGAATGACTTATAACCTAAAAAAACCGTTTATAGGTTAATCAACGGTTTTTTTAGGTAATAAATTATATAGAGATCTTACCCAATTTTAAACGAGGTCATTGTTAAAGCACCAGCAACGGCAGCATCATTGAATATATGAAGATCTTCATTTTGTTCCTGTAATGCTAATGCATAAATCATAGGTAGATAATGTTCGGGAGTAGGGATTGCCATTTGGAATGCTTTTCCTTGTTTTTCGAAATCAATAAGAGGCTGATGATTTCTATTTAAAATATATTCTTTCATTTTGTCATTTGCTTCCTGTGCCCAATCAAAAGCAAATCCTACTGTACTTAGGTGTTTCCAAGAAACCATTCTCAAATTGTGAACATTATTGCCAGAACCAATTATCAATACACCTTTTTTACGTAATATGGCTAATTCCTTTGCGAGTGCATAATGCTGAGATGCCGGCATGGAATAATCTATACTCATTTGAATTACTGGAACATCTGCGTTGGGATAGAGGTGTTTAACTACTGACCATGATCCATGATCGAGCCCCCATTTATCATCAAGATGTATTTCTTTATCCTTTACGATGTTTTTTACTGCTTCCGCTAATTCAGGCGATCCCGGTGCGGGATATTGAACATCAAATAATGCCTGAGGAAATCCTCCAAAATCATGTATCGTAACGGGATTTTCCATTGCAGTAACATAAGTTCCTCTTGTTTCCCAATGTGCAGATATTACTAGAATAGCTATCGGTTTATCTATTTCTTTACCAATTCTTTTAAAACTTTCAACGAATTCGTTATCCTCAATTGCATTCATTGGACTGCCATGTCCCAAGAAAAGAACCGGCATTTTACTAGTATTATTTAGACCATCTATAAATTTATTGAGCGCATTCAATTTTACTGCCGCACCTGCGATGGGTAATGTTACTGCAGCTGCTAAAAATTGTTTTCTATTCATATCGTTCATTATAAAGTCCTTTCTATTTAATTACACAAATATCGGAAGGATAAGGGGGACGAGGTATGAATATTTGGAAGAAGTGTATAGAAATTAGGAAATAAGCTTGCGCATCTCCTCTCTAAATTCTGTTGGAGTTTGTCCTGATTTCTTTTTAAAGACACTGGTGAAGTAAGCTTTATCTGAATATCCTATTTCAAATCCAATTTCTGATATCGTTTTATTCGTACTTATTAAAAGATTCTTAGCCTCGATTAATTTTCTGGTCTCTATGATTTCAGAAACCGATTGCTGTAATATATTTTGGGTAATACTATTTAAATTTCTGGCGCTCATAAAAAGCTTTTCCGCATAATAGTTAACGCCTTCAGGTCTCCTGAAGTTCTCTTCAAGAATATTAAGAAAGTTTTTGAAGGTAGTGTCTTGGTTTTTATAAAGATTTAAATGATCAGGGATTCTCTTTATACGTTCAGACTCAATCATTGTAAAAAGAGTTGTCGAGAGCTCTCTAACAATGGTGAGTTCAGGATTTTTTTGCTGCATTTCATCATATATCATAATGCAAAGCTGATCTATTCTTTCAAAGCATCTTCCTTCCTGAAAATCAATGTTCGCATTATCATGGAAATGGCCATATAAACTAAAGGTAGTTTCAGGAATAAATTCACTCTTGAACCGTAATACCCAAAAATCACAATTCCCATTCACAAGCATCGGGATCACTCGATGAACCTTACCTTTAGTAACGAAACAAATGAAAGGAGCGGTATATGTTTGGCTTTGGAAGTCTATAAAGTGCTCTATTTTTCCTCTTTTCCCAATAATTAGTTCTTCGAATTGATGAAAATGAGGTTCATTAACCTTAGATTGTATATAGAGGGTTTCTTTGTTGTCAACTTTGTATATTTTAAAGAGATCTTCCATTAGATAATTAGCTATTTATGTTAAATATCTCCTTTTTATCCGATAATATGGGATAAAAACAGCTATTTATTATTCCAATATATTTTTATGTCTACTTTATGTTGTGTAAAAAAGTTTATATATAATATTTTTGTGTTTTTTTAATCATTTTATGCTTTTTGATTGTTGTTTTTTTATTAAAATAACTTTGTTTGTTGATTATTTTATAAATAAAGTTATTTTTTTATTTGAAAATTACAATAAATATGTATTTTTGGTGTAATTAAAATAATATTTATGGTTTTATCTGGTAAAAAATCTTTTGTTCCTTTGTCTTTTATGGGGGTTTTGGTGTTGATTTCACTCTTATTTACAAAATCACCTAAAATACATGCTAATTCAAGTTATAATTATGCAGATGTTGCGTGGATGCTAACATCTACTGCGTTAGTTTTAATAATGACTCCAGGATTGGCGTATTTTTATGGAGGAATGGTTAAAAAAAAGAACGTTATTTCTACAATGCTCCAAAGTTTTATCTGTATGGCTGTGGTCGCGGTTCTGTGGATAGTTTTTGGATTCAGTTTAGTATTTGGTGATTCGATGGGCGGTGTAATTGGAAACCCATCTACGTATTTTATGTTTAATAACGTATTGGAAAGAGAACCTTGGGATGGTGCACCGACAATTCCTTTCGCATTATTTGCAATTTACCAACTTAAGTTTGCTATTATCACACCGGCATTAATTACAGGTGCGTTTGCAGAGCGCATTCGCTTTACTTCATACGTTTTGTTTATTTGTTTATTTTTTGTCTTTATATACGCCCCATTAGCACATGCCACATGGCATCCCGATGGTGTTTTATTTAAGATGGGCGTATTGGATTTTGCTGGTGGCACGGTTGTACATATGTCAGCTGGATTAACGGCATTGATTTCTGCTATTTATCTTGGTAAAGGTAAAGATATGTATAGCCATACACCTGCACGAATTACTTATGTGTTATTAGGAACAGGTTTACTATGGTTTGGTTGGATTGGTTTTAATGCAGGATCTGCTTTTTCAGCATCGGAGTTAGCTGCTACCGCATTAATAACGACCTCAACTGCTTCTGGAGCAGGAGCATTAACCTATATATTTCTGGATGCGTCCAAGGGTATTAAACCTTCTGCTATGGGAGTTTGTATAGGTGCTGTAGTCGGCCTTGTGGCTATCACACCTGCGGCGGGTTTTGTGACGTTTGGGCATTCATTAGTGATAGGAGCCGTAGCTGCTGTTATAAGTAGATTGGTAATTGCATGGAGGACTAGATCAAGAATCGATGATACGTTAGATGTATTTCCAAGTCATGGTGTAGGAGGTATGGTCGGGATGCTATTAACGGGAGTATTTGCTACTAATGCTATAAATCCGGCAATTACTGATAATGGTTTGTTTTTTGGAGAATGGAAATTATTCTCAGTACATGTTTTAGGATTAATAGGTGCAACTGTATTTATCGTTGTTATGGCATTTTTACTTTTAAAATTAACCGATATGATTTCTACTTTAAGAGTTTCAGAATCAGAAGAAGAAGTAGGGTTAGATATCTCTCAACACGGAGAAAGACTTTGATTATTATTACCTTAACTATAGCCTAAATTAGACCTGGTTTTCAAATGAAAATCAGGTTTTTTTATTAAAAAGCTAAAACTATTTTCATTGTAATTGGTTATAAAAGAACTCAACATGACAAACTATGAATAAATTAAAACTTTTAGTAACAGGAATTTTTGCCATGGGATTTATTACACTAATGAGCTGTAATAATACGGACAATAAAGACACTGAAACAGAAAGTCTTCCTGATCCAGTCGAAGGTGGAGAATCCGAACGGTATAATATTAACGCCCCTGATGAAGAGGTAATCAACTTAGATTCAACAATGGTGGATTCAACTGTTCAAGATTCAGCTCAATAATTACATTCTTTTATATTTTTGTTAGTCAAAAGCCTGATTATAAAAAATCAGGCTTTTTTAATTCTCGAGCAGTATAAGATTTCTTTGATTTAAGTATATTTACGAAAATATCGTAATATGCGTGTCCTAATTCTGATAATATTCTATTTAATTTCAGTCAACCTACTTTATGCCCAACATATAATTAAAGGAAAGATCATTAATGCAGATGATCGACATCCTGTTGCAGGTGCCTCAGTCTATATAAATAATTCATCATTAGGCACTAGTACAAATAAAGAAGGAGAATTTTCACTTAACTCTTCAAATGCTATAATAGAATTAGTAATTACAAGTATTGGATTCGAGAGACGTGTGGTACAGCTGCAATTACCATTGGAAAATAATTTATTAATTGCCATTCAGGAAAAATCAACAAGTATTCAAGAGGTAGTCGTTACAAATTATTTAAAAGATGGATGGAAAGAGTGGGGCAAATTTTTTACTGAAAATTTGATTGGTATTGGAGATTTTGCTGATAAATGTAAGATCTTAAATCCTGAAGTGGTGAAATTTCGATATGATAAGAAAGAGAACATACTAATTGCCATCTGTACTGAACCATTAAAGATTCGAAATAATTCGCTAGGGTATGAACTTACATATGATTTAGCAAATTTCTCTATGAATTTTAAAAATAGGATGTTTTTTTTTGAAGGATATGCCTTTTTTGAAGATATAGGGAAAATTAAATTAAAAATTAGAAAGAATCGTAATGATGCTTATCTTTTATCTATTAATCGGTTTGTGACTAGTCTATATAATATGTCATGGGAAAAGGATGGTTATGTAGTAAGGAAATTGGTTAAAAAAGAAAATGAATTAAGGCAAGAGGCTAGGAATAAGTATAACGAGATTTTTAATGCTGTTAGAAAAAAGTATAATAACAACTGGAATCTATTTTATGCTTCTCAGAAGGATATAACACAAGATTATGTTTCTACTTTGCAAACTCAAATGTCCCAACCAGCAACGATAAGTTATTTAATGGGAATTATGCAGCCGTCTGATATTATTAAAGAAACATATCCAGACACAAATTTGAAACATATTCAATTCCAAGATTATTTATATTTAATTTATCCTGCAGATTTTACCAATTCTAAAAGTAAATTAATACAAAAGGCTGCATCAGAGGTTACTGAGATTTTTTTAATAAATGAGGAAGGAATACTTATTGAGAATAATGGTGGTTATTATCCTGCTGCAGATCTGATATTAAGTGGATATGCTGTGGCATATTCAAAATTAGCGTATTTATTACCATTGGATTATCTCCCAAATGATGGTAAGAAATAGTAGTTGCAAGTATATATGACTTATTTAATTTACATTTACTGAAATTATAAGAATTAACACACTAAATTTAAGAGGTTAGTTATACACATGATAATTTTAGGATGTATTTTGGCAATTATAGTTGGAATCACCTTAGCCTTAATAGGAAGTGGTGGTACAATTTTAACTGTTCCCATCTTAGTTTATATAATGGGGGTAGACCCCATTCTCTCCACTACGTATTCTTTATTTGCGATCGGAATCACTTCATTCATTGGTGCAAGTCGTGGTATTATAAAGAAAGAAACTGATCTACCAAAAGTATTAAGTTTTGGTTTGCCTTCGCTGATTATTGTATTTATTACCCGTTCATATATCCTTCCCTTAGTTCCTGAAGTAATACATATCGCTGGTTATAGCTTTCATCAAAGTGTATTATTAATGATTTTGTTTTCCTTAGTAATGGTAGCATCTTCATTAAGTATGATCCGTTCTGCCAAGAATGGACATGAAGTTCCTAACGAAAGTTTTAAAGTTCCTATTGAAATTATAATTCTTCAAGGAATTTTAGTAGGATTTGTTACAGGATTGGTAGGAGCGGGAGGAGGGTTCTTAATTATTCCGGCTTTGGTGAATTTTTATCACCTTCCTATGAGAAAAGCAGTGGCTACTTCTTTAATTATCATTAGCATAAATTCGTTTTTCGGAGTTATGGGTGATCTTGAAAAAGTTGAACTATTTGATTGGCCTCTGTTGCTATCTTATACAGGAGGGACAATTTTAGGAATTATTATTGGTTTTTACCTTTCATCCAAAATATCAAATAAATCTTTAAAAGTTGCTTTTGGATATATGATCCTTTTCGTTGGAATTTATATCCTTATAAGTGAAACCCTGTTGAGATAAGTATATTCTTGCGTGGTCTTACGGGAGGACTTTATAAAATCCGTAAAACAATTAATCTCTACATAATAAGGTTAAAAAATGCACACCTGAACAGATCAGGTATGCATTCAACAATCAATTATTTAATAAATAGTGCAGTTGTAGTTCCTCTCCAGATTTTTTCAATTTTCTTACCTTCCCATTCTTCTGTTTTTTCTTCAGTCGATGAGGCTTCAATAATGTATTTACCTGATGTTATGGCTTTGAATTTAGCTTTACCATTGCTGTCACTGCTAACTGTTTTTGTCCAACCTTCGGGACCCATAATGATGACTTCTGTATCAGGGGCAATATTTCCTTTACTGTAAACTGTAATTTCTACTTCAGATCCTGATTTAACTCCATCTGTCTTAGCTTCAACATAAAAAGGAATATCCAATTTTGCAGTCTTTTGCTCAGAAACCGTTACAAATGCAATTGACGAAAATTCAAACCGCATGGTTTCGTACGGTTCTTTAGCTGGTTGAGTTATAGAAATTGTATAAGTGCCTTTTTCAGTAGCTGTAAATTCTGAGTTATAATGATCTCCGGCAGCAGTTTTATCTAAAGTTTTCTTCATTCCTGTCGGACTGATTAAAACAATCTCAAAATCTTTAACGTTAGAATACCATTTATCGATGGGATCTATAAGACCTTCGGCATATTCTCCGTAAAAAACTTTAAGGCTATGCGTTTGGTTTATTGTGCCTTTAGCCTCGGTTTCAATCCAAAGTGCGTGAGCATTACTTAGTTTTATAGCGAATAGGCTAATAAAAAAGATAAATAAGAATTTAATTTTCATGGTTTAAAATTTATAAGCGAATGTTAATTTATAGTTTCTAGGAGCTCCTGCCTGCCAGGAGTACACCTCAGTATTGAAGTAATTATCATAATAGCTACCACCTTGAACTAAGTAGCGATCAAAAAGATTCTGGACATTTAAGTTCACACTGAATTTATCTTTTCTGTATCCTAAACCGGCGTCAAACCTATAATAATCTTCGATGTTTCTTTCTGGAAAATCTTTAGAATAATATTCAGTACCCCGATCTATATTCGAATAAGCCCCAAGTTGAAATGCTAATCCTTTTACCATTCCACGACTAATTTCATAATCCAACCATACATTGGCAATATGGGCATCTGCACCATTCAGTCTTTGTCCAACAAAAAATTCTTCAACACCTTCATTGATTTTTGATACCTGACCATCTGTATAGGCATAATTTGCTATTAGGTTCAGACCTTTATAGATTTCACCGCGAAGGTCAAACTCAATACCTCTGACTCTTTTTTGACCAACTTCAACAGACATTTCAGGTCTTGGTCCGTACGAGGTAATTTCATGATTCTTTGTAATTTGATAAGCTGCAAGTGTAGTACTCAATCTACCTTTGAACCAATCACGTTTTAATCCTATCTCATAATTGTTTCCTGTAATTGGTTTTACTTCAGAGCCATCGAATAATATGCCTTGTTGAGGGAGAAAGGATTGGTCAATCAGACCATATACAGAAGAACTCTTGTCGATTGAGTAGGATAAGCCAATTCTTGGCGTGATTTTATGATTTTTAACCGGAGCTCCACCCCATGTACTAATAGACATTGAAGTATAACGAGCTGCTAAGGTTAATCGTAAATTATCCTCAAAGAATCCAATCTGATCTTGTACATACACCGAGCTGTATTGGGTTCCCATACTGCCGCCACCAATTGCTGCTCTTTGTTGTAATGAGGAACTTCTATCGAAGTTTTGTGCTCCAAAATCAAATCCGTATGCTGGATTTTTAGGATCAAACTCACCTCCATTTAAACTATCCAAAACAATACTTTGGTTCCAATCAGCTATATAAGATTTGTTTCCAAGGTCAATACCTGCAAGGATTTGATGCTTTACTTGACCTGTTTTAAAATTACCATTTAAGAATGCCTGAGCCATTATCATGGTGCTTTTAGCATCCCATATGTCCGATTTTCTCACAACTTTTCCATCTGGAAGAATATCCGAAGGCCAGCTACTAGCTCCAATTTGATTATAGTTAAAATAAGCTCCTTGGGCGGTCAATTTCCAGGAAGGATTAAACTTATGCTCAACTGTTAAAAAGGAAGAATGTTCATCAATATTTAAAGGTTCTAATCCCGGTTGTGAGAAGGTGGTCTCGCGAGTTAAACTTTTAAATCCAAAAGGGGACATTACATACGCAGATCCAATGTCACTCATAATTGCCTTTTGATAAGTATATTCAAAAGTTGCAGTAGTTTTTTCATTCACTTGATAGGATAAGACAGGAGCAATAACTAGACGTTTATTATCCTCATTAGGCCTGAAGGAGGCACTAGAAGTACCGGCCAAATTAAGACGGTATAATAATTTACCATCTTTAGATAATTTACCATCCAAGTCTAAAGTCGATCTATAATTATCGAAACTACCCAGACTAAAGGTAACTTCGGTATTTTCTTTTCCTGTAGGTTTTTTAGTTACCACATTATAAATCCCGGCCGGATCCCCACTAGACATCATAAAACCAGCAGGACCTTTTACAAATTCTATTCGTTCTACAGTTGACATATCTTCAGATAAAGGACTCCAAAAGGATGATACCACATTCATACCATTGCGAAATGCTTGAATCTGTGATCCTCTCATTGAAATATTAACATACATATCATTCCAATGTACTTGGCGACTAACGCCACTAATATTTCTAAAAACTCCATCTGATAGGTTGAAGGCTTGCTGTTTTGCTAAAACCTCAGAATTAACAGTTTGTATATTTTGGGAAAGTTCTAATAAAGGAGTTTCAACCCTTAAAGAGCTAGATAGTTGGTGTTCAATAATTGGTTTTTTAGCAGTTACAACAACTTCCTGAAGGAGGTTCTTGCTTTCTTCAAGAATGAAGTCCAGATTTTTTATGTCACCATCTCCTAATTTAACCATAATAGCCTGTGAGGTAAAGCTTATATGTTTGGCTCTGACTTCGTAAGTTTTTGGTTCCAAATTGACGAATAAATATTGTCCCAAGGAATCAACTTGCATTTCTTGACTACCATTTAATTGGACGATTACATTTTTTGCTGGCTTTCCTTTTTCAGTTAGTACAGTGCCTTTTATAGATCCTGTTTGGGAGTAAGTAAAATTTATAAGGAATAGAAATATTAGGAGTGGGTATAAACTCTTTTTCATTTTAATTGACAATAATTTTAGTGATTATTTTTTCGATTTAATTAATAAGATTGGGATGATTTTTATAAAATCTCTAAGGAAATAATGACCATGAAATTGTCTTTTGCTGAGGTTGTGACCACTCGTAAGTGCATTGAGTTAGAAAGTTTGATTCCATAAATGTTAATGTTAAAAAGTGTTTAATGCATTAACTGATTATGAAAGAACCTTTTGATAATTTTTCTCGGGGTAGAGTACCCGATTTTTATTATCTTGCAGGTCCTTTCATACATGCAGTGTGTTTAAGGCGATCTAATCTTCAAGATTAGATCAGCTAATATTGGTTGCCGCCAATATTAGATTTTGCGTCATGTAAAGATTGCCGTCTTCTACATGACGCTCTTTTGTTTATAACAGTCTGTTTCTCTGCTTATTTATAAAACTTTCGCTCGTTATGAAACTAATTACTGTATTACGCATCTTATTTAGACTCATTATAAACAACTGCAAATATAGAATGAAATTATTTGTTTGCAACTTTTTTTTTCGATTGATAAAAAGCTTAACTATTTAATTCCCTTTTTATGGTTTTGTAAATTCCTCTATATAATTTCTTCATTATGAGGAATGAAGGTAAGTCATAACTGTTATATTTAAACAATTCGAGTTATATTTACCTAATACTAACACTATAAGAAATGAATATCAATAAACTTAAATGGAACATTTTATTAGCTCTTTCCTTTTCATTTTTTAGTCTTCAGGGAGTACATGGTCAAACTAAAAGTGCTCTTTCAGAAAATTTTGAAGAATTACCTGATCCTACTGCAGATGTAGAATCGGATTGGTCAAAAGTACCTGCAGGTTTAAATTCTTCATTTGTAACAATAGACAAACGGTTTGCGAAATCATTAGTTCCAGAAGTTGCCTCCCAAAATCGGGTTCGAATTGAAGGCTGGAAAGGAGAGAAGCTTTCTGCACAAATTCTTCTTTGGACTAAGGCTGAGATTTCAAATGTTACAGTTCATGTTTCTGATTTAGTAAGCAAAAATCAAGAGGTAATTCCTTCTTCCGAAGCATCCGCCAGATTTGTTCGGTATGTAATGACTGATGAGTTTGCAGAAGGTTGTGGCCATCGTAAACCTGAGGATTTTGCATCTTCACTTTCCCCGGATATGCTCGATAATCTTCAGTCTTTTAATATTCCTGCTGAAACGAGTAGACCCGTATGGTTAAGTGTAAAAGTCCCTGAAAATGCTCCAAGTGGAGTTTTTATAGGTATTGTTACTATCAATGGTAAAGATATAGAATCTCAAAAACTCGCTCTCGAATTAGAAGTTATCAATCAAGTTCTTCCTAAAGCAAAAGACTGGCGTTTTCATTTAGATCAATGGCAACATCCATCAGCCGTTGCTCGGGTTGAAGGATTAGAAATGTGGAGCGACGCACATTTTGAAGCTCTTAAACCAGTTATGAAAATGCTTGCTGATGCCGGCCAAAAGGTAATTACCACAACACTTAATAAGGACCCCTGGAATGTTCAAACTTTTGATCCTTATGCAGATATGATAACCTGGGTCAAAAATGAGGATAACTCTTGGACATATGATTATACAGTATTTGATCGCTGGGTGCAATTTATGACTGATCTAGGTGTGGATGATATGATTAATTGTTATTCTATTATTCCATGGAATAATGAAATTCACTATAAAGATTCATCGAAAGATGAAGTTGTAAATGTAGTGGCAAAACCCGGAACTAAGATTTTTGAAGAATTATGGACACCATTCTTAGAAGATTTTGTCAAGCACCTTCAATCTAAAGGTTGGTTAGAAAAGACAAATATTGCAATGGATGAAAGAGAAAGAGAACAAATGGATGCTGCTTTCGCACTCTTGACTAAAGTTGCTCCTGAAATTGGCATCTCGTATGCGGACAATCAAAAAACTTATCAAAGATTTCCTAATAGTGAGGATATAAGTATTTCTGTGGGAGATCCTTTTGATAAACAAGATCTTATAGACAGGAGAAACAGGGGCTTAAATAGTACGTTTTATATCTGTTGTGCAGACGCATTTCCAAATCAATTTACTTTTTCTGAACCTGCTGAATCAACTTATTTAGGATGGTATGCATTGGCTACCGGCTTTGATGGTATGTTAAGATGGGCATTTAATTCTTGGGTAGAAAATCCTTTGCAAGACTCTAGGTTCAGAACCTGGCCAGCAGGAGATACCTATATCGTATATCCAAAAGGTAGATCGTCTATTCGATATGAAAGAATGTTAGAAGGGGTGCAGGATTATGAGAAAGCAAGAATTGTCTTAGAAATGTTAAAGGAAAAGAATGATCAAAAGAATTTACAAGCTTTCCAAACCGCCATCTCTAAACTAGAAAATAACACACGCTTTGCTGGTTGGAATGAACAACTTAACGAAGCTAAAAAATTAATGAACGAGATTTCTAAGTCATTGTAATCAATAAATAACAGATAAGAAAGGTATGTCTATACTCGACCTTTCTTATCTGTTATTTATTGATCTTATACCTCCTAATATAAAATCATCTTTACTGTTGCTAAAACAGCCTTTTTTATTTTCTTTTTTTATTACCAAAAAAGAAATGATCTATTAAAATAGTAGATTGATTAATGGATTAATAGAAAATACTCCATTTTTAACTCTCCATTCAAAACTTCTTCGCTAAAGCGGACCAAGGTCTAATCCTTTTATTTCTTCAGGGAAGAACCTCAATAAAAAATGTTCAATTATTTCCAAAAAAGACAGAGATTAATAATCTTTTAAATATATTTGAAGCTAACATTAACGTTTTAGTTGCTCAATAACCAACATTTTGTATATAACAAAACAACTAAAACTCACAAATAATTAAATTTTATAATGAGAAAAACCATTATTCTTTATGCATTAACTCTTACAATGCTGGGTGTATCTTTCTCCAAGATTCACGCTCAAAGTTGGGAACATACTGATGAAGACCGAAAAGTTGCTGTTGAAATAGATACCCTTAAAAAGAAAGGGTTTACATTAATTTGGATAAATAAGGATGAGAATTTTAATTCTGAAACAAAGAAACAATTAATAGACACCTATTTTATTAATTATCCAAAATTAGCGAAAGCTTATAACAAGAAAACTCGGAAAGAGGTCACATTTGTTATTGATCCTAGCTATGATGGTGTAGCCGCAACAGCAGGGGGGATTGTCCGCTATAGTCCTGCTTGGCTTACTAAGAATCCACATGATATTGATGTAGTTACACATGAAGTGATGCATATTGTCCAAGCATATCCTAATGGATCCGGACCGTGGTGGATTACTGAGGGAATCGCAGATTACGTTCGTTTTAAATACGGCGTTGCTAATGAAGCTGGCAACTGGAAACTGCCTGAATTTAATGATACACAGAAATACACAGACTCATATCGTATAACGGCTCGTTTCTTTCATTGGATTGAATTGAATAAAAAGAAAAATTTCATCAAGAAACTTGACCAAGTAATGCGTGAGAAAACTTATTCGGATGAATTTTGGGTAAAACAAACGGGAAAGACAATTGATGAACTTTGGTCTGAATATGCTGCAAATCCTGTAATTTCATAGTATGAAAAGAAGATATTTCAATATAGCTAAGTTAATGATGTTGGTCATTATACCTGGAATAGGAATGGCCCAAGAGCCTAATTTAAGTCAATATGTCAAACCCCTGATAGGAACTGCAAAAATGGGGCATACCTTTCCGGGAGCAACAGTACCCTTTGGCGCCGTTCAATTAAGCCCAGAAACGGATACGATTCCCTATGCAGTAAATGGACAATATACAGGAGATGTTTATAAATATTGTGCAGGTTATCAGTATGACGATCCAACAATTGTTGGCTTTAGTCATACTCATTTTTCGGGGACAGGACATTCCGATTTGGGTGATATTCTTATTATGCCAACTCAAGGTAATGTGCAATTAAATCCGGGAACTGCTGATAGACCTCAGGATGGTTACCGCTCTCCATATAATCATGATAATGAAGTAGCAGAGGCTAATTACTATAAAGTAAAGCTTGATAAACATAATATATTAGCAGAGTTAACGACAAGTGCACGAGTTGGAATGCATCGTTATACATTCCCATCATCAGATCAATCTCATCTTATCCTAGATCTTACTGCAGGTTTATATAATTACGACGGTAAGAATGTATGGACTTTTGTTCGCGTATTGAACGATTCTACTATTACCGGTTACAGACAGACAAACGGATGGGCAAGAACAAGAACGGTTTATTTTGCTATTAAAACTTCTAAACCTTTCAAAAATTATGGTGCTAAATATTTAGATGAGAATGTTCAATATAAGGGATTTTGGAGGAAATTCAATCAGGAGGAAAATTTCCCTGATCTCGCTGCGCATAATATAAAAATGCACCTTGATTTTGATACAAAAGAAGGGGAGCAAGTGATGATGAAAGTAGCATTAAGTCCTGTTAGTATGAGAAATGCCTTGGAGAATATGCAACAAGAAACGCCTAATTGGAATTTTGAAGAAGTTGTTGCCAAAGGTAAATCAGAGTGGAACGAAGAACTTCAAAAATTCAAGGTTGATATGCTGAACAAAGAAGATTTGGTCAATTTTTATACTTCAGTATATCATGCTAGTCTGATGCCGACTATTTATATGGACATTAATGGAGAGTATAAAGGGCTAGATCAAGAAATCCATAAGGCCGAAGGATTCACAAATTATACATCATTCTCATTATGGGATACGTTTAGGGCGTTTCATCCTTGGTTAAATTTAGTTGATCCGAAACGTAATGCAGATATGGTTTCTTCAATGCTTGCTCATTATGACCAGTCTGTCTTGAAAATGCTGCCCATTTGGTCACATTATGCGAATGACAACTGGTGTATGAGTGGTTACCATTCTGTATCAGTTGTAGTAGATGCAATTATGAAAGGCGTTTATAAAGGAGATGTTGATGCAGCCCTTACTGCTTGTGTACAAACCGCAAACGCTAGAAAATACGAAGGAATTGGAGATTATATTGATCTTGGATATGTGCCTGATGATAGAAATGGTACTTCTGTTTCTAATACTTTAGAATATGCTTACGATGATTGGTGTATTGCTCAACTAGCTAAAAAATTAGGTAAAGATGATATTGCATCTGAATTCAGTAAGCGATCTGAAAACTGGAAAAATCTTTATGATGAACGGATTGGATTTATGAGACCTAAAGATAGTAAAGGTAATTTCAGAGAGAAGTTTGATGTGTTAGAAACTCACGGACAAGGATTTATTGAGGGGAATACCTGGAATTATTCTTTATATGTTCCTCATCAACCATTAGCGTTAATGGAAACAATGGGGGGACAGAAGCGTTTTGAAACCTATCTCGACTCTTTATTTACTATGCATCTTCCTGATAAGTATTTTGAGAATACAGAGGACATTACACGTGAAGGAATCATTGGAAATTATGTGCATGGAAACGAGCCTTCTCATCATGTTGCCTATCTCTATAATATTACTAAAAGTCCATGGAAGGCACAGGAACGAATCCGACAAATTATCAGAAATCAATATCACAATGGACCGGCAGGTCTAGGTGGTAATGATGATTGTGGACAAATGTCTGCATGGTACTTGTTTAGTTCACTAGGTTTCTATCCTGTTGCTCCCGGAGATACAAATTATTGGTTAGGTAGTCCATTAGTGAAATCAGCAGAAGTGCAGTTGGAGAATGGTAAAGTATTGAAGGTTCTTGCTAAGAATCAGTCAGAAAAGAATATATATGTTAGCAAAGTTTTATGGAATGGTAGTGAATTGGATGATTTCAAAATTTCACATGAAAAAATTGCTAATGGAGGAGAACTTCAGTTTATAATGAGTTCGAAACCGAAGAAATAATATTTATTGGAAGGTCATATTTAGACAATGTGACAAAAAAAGAGGCTGAAATCAATATTACGATTTCAGCCTCTTTTTCATAGTATTAATTTATTCTTTCAAACCTCCAAGTGCAAGGTTCTCCATTACTGATCCTAATTGATCAATACTATAGCCCTTTCCTTCTAATTTCATTAAGTATCTTTTCTTTTGTATCCATTCGATCTTAGCATTTTGCTCTCCATGATCTTGAGATTCAGTTAGTTTAGCGCGTTGCCCTTTGAAGTCAGTAGTTTTTTCCGTTCTATTTTCATTAATTTCTTCAGAATCTACATTATAGCCCATAAAGGCTAAAGCTGCAATTGAACTTGCTGACTCTCCGGCACCATCCATAATAGAAATATCAATAGTTTTGCTTTTATCTTCATTCGAATAACTTGCATCAGCAGATGAAACACCTAAGGACGCAGATTCGCCTAAACGAATTGATTTTCTTTTTAGGCCATCCAATTCTTCAGGTAATATCTTCTTCAATTCATCATTACTCAAAGGTGTTTTTGTTTTTAACGCGTCAGTTTGAGCCTGAATATCTTTCATTGTTTCTTCTAAAGCACTCAGCCCCTTTACAGCATCAGCTGTTCCGGAGATCTTCTCTATAATACCTGTGTCTTCAGTTTCACCTTCTTCAGTAGACTTATTAGAATTTCCACAAGAAATAAATAAACTGCCGCTTAAAATTAACGTAGCAAATAAAAAGTGTTTTTTCATAATTGAGTTTTCTTTTTTAACAAAGCTAATTGTTTTTAATAGTGTGACTTATATATAATGGTAAATTACCTGAAAACAGGTAATAAAAATATTTGCTAATATATTTGACATATTTAGGATTCTATAGAAATATAAAATTAACTAATGATTTCTCTGATTTCTTGGCTTGTAAATAAATGTATCAAACAGATAGTTTCTTCACTCTGTTAACCTGCTTTAGGTCTTGTCCACCGAATATTGACCTGCCCCTGTAAAGAATAGACTTGCAGAAATAAATAACATGGAAAGCGCAGGTGTCATCAATTCTATGCTATCATTATTGGGTATATGAACCATAAAAATAGCAATTAGAAAATTAATAAATATCAATAGGGCAGTCCATTTTGTCTGCCATCCAATTAAAAACAAAAAACCACCAAAAAGTTGGATAGTAACCGAAATAATTGCTGAAACAATAGGGAGTGGAAATTTATGAGTTGATAAAAAACCAGCGAAATCTGCCATATGATCCCAGTTAATAACATTATCAATGACTCCATAAATTAGACGCAGCCCTATAAAAGCTCGTATTAAAAGTAAACCTAGTCCAATACTATTCATTATTCTCCCCGATTAATATAATTTATTTAACGTATAGCCTTAGTTGTAAATTGTATAAAAGATATCGAATACTAATATTTTTTCATTGTAATTCAATATAAACAAAACGATGACTTAAGAACATTTCATAAAAACTTATATAAGTAAAATACTACTTCTTAGGTATTTTGCTTGTCTATTACTTTTAATAATTTAGTATTAGTAGTTTATATATTTAATCGTAAGAAAACAATAGTGTTTTTTAGATTATTTTTTTAAATATATAGAGCAAGAACCTGATTTATGACTATAATTCTGATACTGTTAAGATTTAGGCTATATGCCTTTCTATTTTTCTTGTTCCATTCTAATACCTGTATTTGTCAAATTGATAGTGCAAACTCCCTTCAATTCAATGATGCTAAAATAAAATTCCATCAAAAAGTTCTACGCAAAGAACTTATACTTCCTGTGACTTTTATGACCTTTGGTGTTGTATCCATTAAAAATCCTTATATAAAGACGCAAAATACCCTTATGAGGGATAATTTGCAAGATGATCATCTAGGGAATTTTCCAATAGATGATTATACACAGTATTTACCTGCGGCCTCCTATTTTGCTTTGGATTTAATGGGGGTGAGAGCCAAACATAAACTTAAATCTCGATTATATGCCGCCGCCTTCTCCCATGCTTTAATGGCTGGAGCAGTGAACTTAATGAAAGGTAGCATACCTATAACAAGACCTGATTTTTCTGCTAATAACTCTTTCCCCTCCGGGCATACGGCTACTGCTTTCGTGGGGGCAGAATTAATATGGCAGGAATATAGTCATCAGTCTATTTGGTATGGAATCGGAGCCTATTCTATTGCTGCTGGAACAGGTTTTTTTAGAATGTATAATAATAGACATTGGTTTTCAGATGTGGTAATGGGAGCAGGTATAGGAATACTATGTACTAAAACAGCCTATTGGCTAATGCCAATAGTTGAGGACAAATTTTTGAAAAAGAAAAATCCTTATCTTCTATATCCCTCTTATCAGACTGGCCAGGTTATGGTTAATTTTTCATATAAACTCTGACAATTTTTAGAATACTTTTATTTAGAATGTTCATTACATAATTATGAACCTTTACTGTATTTAAACATGAAATCATAAATCTTTTCACCATGAAAAAGTCTTTCCACACTTGCATGGGTACCCCCTGGTATAATGGTTAAAGTAGCATCCGCATCCTGATTACATTTTTTGATAGCATTGTATATTTTCTTTGATTCTGATGCAGGAACTGCACGATCAGCACTCCCATGTTGAATCCAAACCGGGACTTGTGTAAGATTACATGCATAACTTGTTGTTCCGCCGCCGCAGATGGCTACTGCTGCAGCTATTCTTTCAGGGTACTTTCCAGCAACATCCATTGTGCCATAACCACCCATACTCATTCCACATACGTATACTCTGTGCTCGTCTGCCGGATATTCCTTCAAAACCTGATCAAGAACATCGATTACTTTGTCTGGATCCCAACCGTTGGAGGTTTGAGGTGCGATAATAATTGCGTTAAGCTCTTTGCCTCTTTCAATTGCCCTTAAAACACCGTAACGCTTGACTCTATTTAAATCATGACCCGATAAGCTTCGGCCATGTAAAAAAATAATAACTGGTAGTTTTTCTTTCGTATTTAAATTTTTAGGTGTTCTTACTAAATATGAGTAACCGGATTTTGATTTGACTGCCTTTATTTGACCTGTGGCAGATCCATATACTCCTGAAAGTAAAATAAATAGCAAGAATAAGTGTTTATGCATAATAATAACTTAATGTCTAAATATGGGTAAAAGGCACTCACTATGTTGATGACTTTTATAGCATTGCCCGCAAGATAAAAACTAAGAAGTATTAAAAAAAATAAACTTCTTATCGTATTGTTGCTGAGTACGTTATGATTCCTAATGACATTTATATTACAATTCGATAAATATTTGGTAAATTGCTGTACCAAATGATAATTTATGAAATATGGAGATATCATAAGTATTTTGGTAACCTATAAAAACAGAATAAAGAGATATGAAGAGAAAATTTATCACCGTATTTACCCTATTAGGCCTTGTTTTGGGGATGAGTGCCTTTCATGTAGCTGATCAACAAGAAAAACCTCAAAATCTAAAAGTACTTCCTAAAAATATTACGCATGAAGAGCTGGATAGTATTATGAAATCATTTAATGTTGCTTTGGGTGTAAAATGTGGGCATTGCCATGCTCCAAAAGCCAATGGAGAAAGAGGTATGGACTTTGCTTCAGATGCAAAACCTGAGAAAGATGTGGCAAGATATATGATAAAAATGACGAACCAGATCAATAAAAAACACTTTAAACATGAACATGAAGGTGTCGTGAAAAACATTTCCTGCAACACTTGTCATAACGGAAAAACTGAAGCGTTTACTATTGTAAAACAATAACTTAATATTGTTTAATGAAAGCAGTTGTTCGTATAACTTATTGTCCTAAATGTGGTTGGATGTTAAGAGCTGCCTATATGGCGCAGGAACTTCTAACCACTTTTGTGGATGATCTACACTCCGTCAATTTAGAGCCTAGTGCGATTAGTGGTCGTTACACAGTCTTTGTGGATGATGAAATAATTTTCGATCGCAAACGAGAGGGGCGATTTCCAGAAATTAAGGAGCTTAAACAATTGGTTCGCAATAAAGTAAATCCTGGAAAGTCCTTGGGTCACTCTGACCACTAATCTAAATAGATACCTGCATATTATTTAATTCTTTCACATTTATTAACCCCTTTCAAGGAGAAAAATCTGTATTTTTAACTTTCACCTTAACAGATTTTTTGTAAATGCGCATATTACATACAGCAGATTGGCATCTGGGTAAAAAGCTTGATTTCTTTTCCCGAATGGAGGAACAGAAGGAAGTGATGGAGGAAATTTGCCAGATTGCCGATCGAGAAGAAGTGGACTTAGTTATCGTGTCAGGCGATCTTTATGACACCTTCAATCCCCCTGTTGAAGCAACCGAGTTACTCTATCGTACATTAAAGAAATTATCAAAAAACGGAAAGAGACCTGTAATTGCTATTGCGGGAAATCATGATTCACCAGATCGTATTGATTCACCGGATTCATTAGCAAGAGAGCTGGGGATATTCTTTTTTGGCCAACCACATCTTAAAATAAACCCTATAACTGTTGAAGGTTCCTTTGACGTAATTCGTGTTGATGATGGTTTTATAGAAATAAAACTCCCCAAATATTATTATCCTGTTCGAATTCTTAGTACAGCATTTGCCAATGAGATCCGTTTAAAGCAATTTCTTGGCTTTGAAGATAAATCAACTCAATTACAAGAAGTTTTGAAAACTAAATGGGCTGGTTTAGCAAATCAATACTGTGATACCTATGGTGTCAATCTTTTAGTTTCCCATTTGTATATGTTAAAACGTGGAGGTGAGGTATTGGAAGAACCCGAGGGTGAAAAGCCAATTCGATTAGGATTTGCTGATTTGGTTTATTCAGATAGTATTCCTCAACAGGTTCAATATACCGCATTAGGACATTTGCATAAATTCATAGAAATTGGGCAGGGCACAGCTCCTGTTATATATTCAGGGAGTCCTTTGGCCTATTCTTTTTCTGAAAGTGGACAAAAGAAACAGGTTGTAATTGTTGATCTTGAACCCAATAAAATTGCCCAGTATAGAAACATTATTTTAGAAAAGGGAAGACCTCTTGTTAAGATTAGGTTTAAAGATATTGACGAAGCTGTTCTTTGGTTACACGAAAACAAATTTGCATTAGTGGAGCTTACTATAGAATCTGATAAATTTCTAACAGCTAGCGATTTAAAAAGAATCCATGAAGCTCATGATGGAATCATTCACATCATTCCGGTAATTAGCAAAAAACAAAGTGCTGAAAATTCAAAAGTATCCGTTAATCTGGATCAAGATATGAAGGATTTATTTAAAGATTTCTTTAAATCAAAATACGGACAAGACCCAAATGAAGAGCTATTGACCTTATTCGATGAGGTCGCAACAAATACCCTAGAAAAAGAAGATTAAGTATGCTGCCACTATATTTAAGTATAGAAGGACTATATTCCTATCAAGAAAAACAAAGCATTGATTTTACAGAACTTACTGAAGCAGGATTGTTTGGAATATTCGGATCTGTAGGCTCTGGTAAATCCTCCATATTAGAAGCGATCAGTTTTGTGTTGTATGGTGATACCGAGAGACTAAATAAAACGGATAAAAGGGCTTATAATATGATGAATTTAAAGTCCAATCAAACCATGATTGTCTTTGAATTTCTGAATTTTGAAAACCGAAAATTTAGGTTTGTGGCCCAGTGGAAAAGAAGAAAAAACTTTGAAGATACCACTACCATTGAACGTACTGCTTATGAATGGCTGGATAATAATTGGGTGCCAATGGAGTCGGCAGATGGTGCTTTGGTAACAAACTTGTCTTATCCAAATTTTCGAAGAACAATTATTATTCCTCAAGGGCAGTTTAAAGAATTTCTTGAGCTGAAGGGGAAAGATCGTTCTGAAATGATGAAAGAAATTTTTTTCCTAAATAAGTTTGATTTAGGGCCAAAGGTGGGATTTTTACAGGCAGGGAATAACAAGAAGTTGGAGAACTTAAAAGGAGCACTCTCTGGCTTTGAAAGTATTTCTATTGAGGCATTGAATGAAAAGAAGCAAGAAGTTGAAGATGCCAAGAAAACCTTAACCCAGACAAAAGAGGATTTCCAGACACTCCAGACAAAAGTTCAGTCTTTGCAGGAGTTTAGAGATAAGAAAATTGAATTAAGTCAAAAAGAAAGTCAATTTCGGGAATTGAATAGCAGAAAGGAAAGAGTTCTTCAACAAGAAACTGAAATAAATCGTTATGAAAAAACCTCTCAAGCGTTCAGAGAACCCCTAAACTATATTCAAGCTCTGAATGTTGAGCGAGAATCGTTAATTCATAAAATTGAGAATCTTCAATCAGTAAAGGAAAAGCAAATTCAGGAGATCGATTTAGTAGAGAAAGATATAGCTGCTATTCAAGAGGATTACCTCAATTTAAATGGTCTTCGGAGACAAAGTGAGGATTATAAACTGTTGGTCCAAATCAAGGAAAACAATATAAAGGAAAAGGAATTAGATACACGATTAATTAAAGGAACTCCATTTGTGGAGCGTACTAAAGAGGCGGAGGCTAATTTGGTTAAAAAATTAGAGGAAGCTGAATTAAACTTGGAGAATTTAAAGGCCGATAAAGTAGATACCAGCCAATTGATAGAAATGGAAAAATGGTATCAAAAGAAAGATAGTTTTCAGCATCAGCAATCACAGTTAAGTAAATTATCCGAACAGTTGGCTCTGGATATTGAAGAAGAGCAAAAACAGTTCAACAAACTAGGCTTTACGGAAGATAATTGGGATCAGATGATCAGTAATGAATTAAAATTGATTGATAATGAATTGATCAAAGTTCGAGATCAGGAAACACAACTTCAAGTTCAAGCTAAGTTAAGTCGTTTTGCTACTGAATTGCAGCCTGGAATGCCTTGTCCCTTGTGTGGAGCTTTAGATCATCCTGAACCTATGGCGGCCCAGCATGTGCAGGAAGAATTGCAGAAGATTCATCAACAAAAGGTTGAACTGGATACCAAAAGAGCAGAGTTCCAGAAAACGAAAGAACAGGTCACTAAAACTAGTATAGGCTTGCAAACTAAACGTTCAAGTTTAGAACAATTAAAGAAGGATTTGGACAGCCTTGTAAGCACAATGGATACGCATACATCTCAATTTACCTGGATAGGTTATTCAAGTGAAGATATTGGTGCATTTGAAGCTCAAAAGAAGAAAATTAAAGAAAGTGAGAAACAGACTTCCGATTTAGAAACCGAGATAAAGCTACTAAGAGCCGATTTGCAAAAACATAAAGAAAATGTACAGCGATTTGAAAAGGAACTTGATAGTATTAAGGCCGAAATTGCAGTGGTACAGGGAGTAACTGCTCATAGTAAAAAAGCGCTTCAACAATTAAATTATGATGAGTTTGCTGAATTGGAGCTAGAACAAGTTAATCAATCCAAAATTCAGCTGGATCAAAAAATAATCAATATTGAAAGTAGATATATAACATTAACTCAAAAACTGAATACATATAAAACAAAACTAGCAGAGGTAGCAGGTCAATACGGTTCTGCTAAAGATCAATTAAGTACCTACAATAAACAGCTTAAAGCTAGACAAGAACAGATCGCTAAATTGCTGCGTGATTTCCAGTTTGCAGATATCACACAGGTTCAGCATATTATTCAAAGACCACTTCCTGTTGAACAGATCCGTCAGGAAATCCAGCAATACTATATTCGTTTAGAAGTCCTTGAAGCTCAAATTAAGTCATTAACGGAATTCTTAGATGGTAAAGAATACTCTGAGGAGGATATGGAAACTACTGCGAAGTTGTTTGAATTTAAGAAAGAAGAGTTAGAACTTCAACTGTCCCTAACAGGTGGACTGGAAAAAGAGTTA